>Ga0160429_1000039_pt1 | contig 182277 bp, 176 predicted proteins | sample SolpanmetagenomR_FD_108199 | JGI IMG/M metagenome (GOLD analysis project Ga0160429, IMG submission 108199) | Solar panel surface microbial communities from Lawrence Berkeley National Laboratory, California, USA - R | ecosystem: Engineered > Built environment > Solar panel > Unclassified ... | reverse complement strand
TGTGTGTGAAGAATCTTGCTGGAGAACGAAGGAGTGGTGAACACAATGAGGTTGGCTCTTGCCTGTGCAAATCTCAACATCATGAGGAAAGCAAGCCTATGGAAGTCATGTATTAGAATTGGTCATCCGATCTATATTGATCGCAAAGAAAGCACATATTAACTCACCCTCACAGCTGAATGTAACGATCTCGCGATTTCGTTGTCTTGCTCGAGTCTAGGGCTGCTACCCAAAATCTCGGCTTGCCAAAACTGACCAACGGCACCCTTCATATGCTGAATCTTTCCTTGAGGTAGTGGTGGAGCCTTTACCCATTGTGCTGGCTCTCTGCCAACACCACAGACCATGTAAGCATGCGTGAGTGTTTTTGGTGCGCGCAGTCCGGTTTTCATCGACAAGGCTGAAGGTAGCGGCTGAGCAATGCGCGAGTGTAGAGATGAAGTCCGGCTAGGTACAATGAGGTGGTCGTCATTGCGTGTTGCCGGACGCTCGAGATTCGTTTGCGATCCTCTTAGGGATGGCATTGTTGTTGTTGCAGGTTTAGCTCTCAAGCGCGGGCAAGTTGAGGTAGTGCTTTTACAGCTGTGGATAGATTCCGACGCTTTCGTAAGCGAGGTTTGAGTCGTGGGCGCTAGACGAGTTGTGCTGTGCTGTCAATGTGTCTAGCGACAAGCAGCGATCGGTAGTAGTCGAGTACTCGGGTGACAGCAGTAGGGCGACAGTGAGAAGAGGCAGAGGACAAAGGGGGAGAAAGTAAGAAGTCGCCTGGAGGTGGGCAGGGCAAAGCGTAGTATGGGATGAGACGAGGGGACCAGACGAGACGAGCGAGGACTTTGGAAGGAACAGGGCCTGATTCTTGGTACTATAAACTCTACCGGCGGGCTAGAGGTACACCAAACTCTATCATTTCAAATTACTGGCTGGCTGGCTAGCAAGCGACGAGGACAGCCACGCCAAAACTAAGGTACGCTCAAAGCAGAGCCGAGCTGCTGAGTCATGCTAATATTGACTTGACTTGCTTCTCCTGCATCCTACATTCTGCTTCTACTTCTTGTCACTTTGATATTGCTAACCAAGCTATAGCCACCATTTGCCTGCACGGCCTTTTCAATCCTTCAATACTGGCGCCTTCAATATAGAAAGACGAACTGTACGGCAAACAATACAATGCAACCTGGAAGTTTGGCATCCCCGTTTTATCCATCTTAAAACGATCCACTTGTGAGATCGAGCTAGCAGTTAAGTAGCACAACTTTTTGCTCGAGCTGTAGCTCTGTATTGTTTAGTCTCATTTCGGCTGAAGGCAAGCCTACACAACATGACGACCGACTTTGCAGCGATTGTACATAAGTGTCGCTCTCGCCGCATCACCTTCGTCTGTGATGATACAGGGGCATGGTTAACAGTGTTTGAAGAGTATTGACAGCGCCGTTCAATACTTGCGAAACTCGGCTCGACCAAGCAAGATGTTGTCCAGAACATGCGTTAAACCAAGTCCAGCTAGCTTGACCAAACAGCCGGGGGCGCGTCATCGAAAGTGCAGGCTGTGATCGCTGCGCGTAGGGCTGTCAAACGAATCACACCAAATCATCCTATATGCAGGACGGGCTTCTGCCGCGTTCAGGCTGGTAGCGCGAGCTTTTCTTTTCCAGCTCTTCGCCTTATGCCGGCAGAGAACTAGATCCTCAAAACCTCCACGCTGTGGGAACTCGATCTTCTCGTGGTCCTTGTGATGGGTGACGTCGCTCTTGCGCACTATGATAGGCTTGTGCCGTCTGTGCTAGCTTTTTGACGCAAACATGGATACGAAAATCTTCAACTGCATACGTTCAAACTCTGTACGCAACCTGCACGTCCACTTGTGGTCGTGGCGCTCCATTCTTAACTTACCTTGCTTTAAGCTTTTCTCGACTTCCGGCCAGCCGTCGTTGTTCTCAACATCCGAGCAGGGAGGGTTCAGAGGAGATCTTTTCGGGTGTGACAAAACGTTTGGACACAGCAAGGTGAACTACACCTACTTCGTACAGCTCCAGATGAGGACAAGCTGTTCGCGGCAAAGGACGAAGATCAGTGGTCGCGATGACGGAGTAAGAGCGACACAGGAAAGCTTAAAAGCTCTGATCTTATCTTGTGATAGCCGGCCTCGTTGATCTGAACTTGTCATGAATCCCCTAGCACGTCGCACGTCGCTGAAATATCATCGGCAGCTCCGGCCTCTTTGACTTACGGAGGCATCCTGTGCAAGCATGAATCAATGCTTTGCTCACTCACTCTGCTGGGTGCGAAATGGCGAAAACCGATGACTTGGTCGTCTTCGGACGCAAGAGGAGAAATGATCAACCAATAATACCGTTCAGGAACATGTGTCTCACATTGAAAGATCGTCTCTGCAAGACGACATCCATAATCGACATGACCAGCAGCCTTGTGGATTTTGCTTCCAGATCTGTCCGAAGTGTTTCCGCGGCTTCAGCTCCGCGTTCGAAAAACTGTGACGATGAAAGCGACCTTGTGAAATGCTTTGTTGTTATTGTTACCGTTGTTTATCATGGATGACCAGGCCTTGCTAAGTGACTTGTGCAGAATATGGTGAGCCAATATCGACCCCTTGTTTGGCACAGGATGATTAACACAACCAAGCAATGATGCAACACCAAAATACTGCTGCCCTCGCTGTAATACCAAAACATGCTCTCTCCAATGCTACAAGCGCCATCAAACATGGTCCCAGTGTTCTGGAAAACGTGATCCAGGTGCATACGTGAAAAGGAGCCAGCTTGCTACACCAGCAGGCATTGATCATGATTTTAACTTTCTGAGCGGCATCGAGCGTGCTTTCGAGACTGCCGATCGTGATGCGGTTGGACGTGGAATTGGTGTCGAGGGCGAAGGCACTGCGAGGAGGCGACACAATGGACCGACAAAGGGAAGCAATTTACAACGAGGATTGGCAGCTTCAGGGGCGATAATCCGAAAGGCACCTGTGGGGATGAGTAGACAGAAGGCGAACAAGACGCAGTATAACGGAAAGTGCGTAATATCAACTTCGCGTATGAATTGTACTAACTGTGAGCTCAAGAAATCGATGTCTAGTATGGACAGTAGAGTGGGTCAACCCGGATGGTACAAAAGGACATGGACAGTGTCGAGATAATCTGTCATTAGAGGTTCTGTATCACAACTTCGCTCCTCAGCATTGTCGCCCAAAGAAACGACAAAAGGTTGATGAGGACGACACTAATGACGCACTCGCTGATGAGGAGCGGGCTCGAAAAACTATGAAGATTGGTACGACAGAGGAACAGGTCGACGAGGATGATCAGGCTGTTCCGGGTCAATTGGACGAGGTTACTGAGAAATATCAGAGAATGGTTGGAGAATCAAAGGCTCGATATGATGCTGCGCACAATCCCCCAGATGAGGTGGTGTCAATACCAACAACAATAGACGCCGAAAGCAGTCTACCGCACTCATATGAACCAATACTAGACTACGCAGCAATACAGTCCACTACTGCATTACCGAACACAGACACAACAAATACTACAACATCAGAGCCAACATTAGAGTCGTCACTCATGCTACCAACACCAAACACAACGACAGAACAGGCATTGACACCAATGGAAGTCAATACGCCCATATTACCACAAACAGATGACAGCGATGTCATAGTACCACCACCACCAGGGAAAGAATATGAAGCTACCACACGTCAAGAAATCATCTCAAACCGACCACCACAAGCAGCGGCCAACGATGTTCCACCACAGTCACTACAAGAAGATCCTGGCTCAGCCGCACCAGACGCACCACAAGCCACAACCAACGATACCACTTCCCCAGAAACAACAAAACAAGAAACCACACCACCACCACCACCTCCACCACAGTCACTCTGCCCAGGCCTGCACTTCTACCTCCACAAACCCCACACAACCTACCCTCACCCCGTCCTCGTCCCTCTCTCGCCGCAATCAACACTCTCAACATGTCTCCAAAACCGCCTCATCCTAGAATATCCAACGGTATACGTCTTACCTCAACCACCCTCAGAACTCCCCAGTGATTTCCTACTCGAAGTGGAATACCACAAGCAGGAGAAGAAGATGATTGAGGAGTTGGATCAGGATGAGAGGGAGCTTGGTGTTGGGACTCTGCCAGTCAATAGTGTCACGGGGGTTTCAAGGGATGACGAGGGGGATGTTGAGGATGCGAGGGTACTGGAGAGCTTGAAGAGGGACTTATTAGGGTTGACAGGGGGGATTGGGGAGTGAATGAGTGAGATGTGGGGTCGTGGTGTCTGCTTGGATTCCAGGTAGAGTCTGGTACAGGATATAGATTCGACGTGAGGATAGTCAAGATACCTTGAGGAATCGCTCTCAAATAGAGAAACCTCAATGTCTCTTTAATTGATGCGGAAATACGAATCTAATATGCGACCTAAGCAATTACCGCACGGATTCGACAGTCTTAAGCGCCATAATTGTGCAGCGCATAATCTTATGTACAATAATGTCGAGCCCCGCATTTACGCAGATGTCTCTTAATGTATTTACAAGCACGAACGAACACAGCCTGGTAGCCACCATAAACTCTCTTATCTTGTCTCAATTCGCAATCATCAACAATCATGACGACCATGAAACAAGTCGTCGGCATTCCCGGTCAAGAGGTCAAATGCAGACTCGAGTCTGCTCCAATCCCCAAGCCAGGCAGTAAACAAGTCCTCATCAAAGTCGTAGTGTCAGGCTCCAATCCCAAAGGTATGAACAGTTTGCTTGCAGAGCACTCATAAGTGCCTTCTGCTCTCTATGATGAGTAAGAGTTACTGACATATGGACCCAAGACTGGAAAGTACCGGGTTGGGCACCTGCGGACGCAGCGCCCTTAAACAATGGCGATGATATTGCAGGCATAGTCGAGGAGGTTGGAACAGACGTCATTGTCTTCAAAGTACGGGAGCCTACCAGGTTCACGCCAGCCGCACGTAAAAGCGATTGAGACTGATCTCGAAACAGAAAGGTGATCGTGTCGCCGCCTTTCATGAGATGCAAGCTCCAGGCGGATCATTCGCCGAGTATGCAATCGCATGGGACTATTCCACGTTCCACATCCCTCCATCGACGTCCTTCGAAGGTAAGCAAATCTGATGATACTAATAACGGACTCCTTGGCGAGCCTAACTTCGCTCTTGTAGAGGCGTCAACGATTCCCCTGGCTGCACTCACAGCAGCTGTATCTTTGAACTGGAACCTTGGACTCCCGACACCCTGGCTTCCAGCAAAAGCCACCATTCCTCTGGTCATCTACGGCGCCAGTACATCCGTCGGCTCCTTTGCCATCAAGCTCGCCCGTGCTAGCAATATCCACCCAATCATTGCCATTGCGGGGAAGGGTTGCCCATTCGTCCAGACACTGCTTGACACCAGCAAGGGCGACGTCGTCTTCGACTACCGCAAGGGCGCGGAGGAGACAATCAAATCTATTCGCCAACACCTCAAAGCCAGCAACTACGGTGAGATCAAGCACGGTATCGATCCTGGCATCGGAGAGTCCAGCAAAGCCGTGTTGACGGAGGTTGTCGCGCCAGACGGCGCAATCAACCTTGTTCTGCCTAGCGATTGGGACACTGGAGCTGCGAAGAAGACAAAGACTATGGTGGGCGCGATCCACAATTCTTCAGTGTTTGGGGACGCTCGTGATCTCGGTCTTGTGTTTTGTCGGTGGTTCACGAAGGCGTTGCAGGAAGGCAGTTTTGAGGGACATCCATACGAAGTAAGGCCGGGTGGATTGGAAGCTGTTGAACAGGCTCTGAAGGACCTCAAGGATGGCAAAAACAGTGCTTCGAAGTACGTGTTCAGGATTGCGGATACTCCTGGTCTGTGAGAGAGTGGTAATGATAATTGCTGCAAAGGAAGGATTGAGGCTCAAGTGACATTTAGTGGAAACCTGCTTTTTAACGCATGGATAGCAATGTATTCATAAGTCTTTAATCGTTTACACTAATACGTTGCTCGCCGGCCAAACTCACTACACGAGCGCACGCGTGCCATCATCATCATCACTATCCTTTACAGGTATGGCCGTTTCCATGGGCTTTGACAAAGCATCATCTTCGACGACTTGGGTAATCTGTGTGATTTGATCTTTGTTGGGCTCGCTGCGTTTTGAGTAAGCCCAATTGTAGCTGTTTTGTGATTGAGTAGGTCGGATATTGTCTATGATAATGTTTAGATTGATGGCGGAGCAGGCGGATTAACAGTAGACAGCTGTGTTCCTTATGTTAGCCTTTTCAGGAATGACGTGTGTCGGAATATGAGGCTCGAAAGCAGTAAAGACCTACCATTATGCGAGTGAAACCACTTGCATAATGCAGCTATAACCATCCATTTCGTACTTCTTGGCTATGACGGAGCAACATCTTCGAGGACTTGCACCATCCGGTTAGGTTGTTGCATCATGAGCAGCTCGATGCTGCTTTAGGTAGCTCGGTTATAGTTGTTTTGTGATTGATTCGGCCGGATATTGTCTGGAAGAATTTTCCTGATATGAGGATGGAATTGCATTTTAAGTACCAGAAATGCCATCTTGTTTGATGCTGAACGAGCTGGGGTGCCCAAAGCCTCTCATCTCGGTAAGCAGAAGCAGATACCCGACTCGAAAACCGACCTGTAGTCATACAGTCTTCATCGATGCAATTTTCTTCTTTTCGCAAACCGATTGATGTGGTCTCGACACTTTTCTCGTTGTAGGCTCAATTGTGGTCATCTAGTGATTGGATCGTCTAGATATTGTATAAGAATGTTCTTGATCTGAAGGTGGCCGAAGCCTCTCGTCTTGGATCAGAAGCGACGTCGGACCTATATTCGACCTGTAATCGGAAAGTCCTCATCGGTCCAGCTTTCTTTCCTTCACAAATCGATTGATGTGGTCGCGACACTCTTTTTCGCTGTATTGCTCCCATATTACATACAAAGATACCATCTCCTGCACGCAGTCTATCACACCTTCCACGTCAACATCGCTTTCGACAAGCCAAAGCTTAAGCTTCTGCGTCTTGTTCTGTGCTGACGTCTGCATCTGATTTGTAGTAGAGGTGATTGCAGGCGGATTCCTGACTAACGGCCCTGCAGCAGAAAGTACTCCCAGACTAGGTCGTATAGTCAATACGGCTGATACAGCCGCAACAGCAATGATATGAGGCGGATATAAGAACGGCAGGTTTGTAGCATAATGGTCATTGATGAAACAGCAAGCTAGACCGTACTCTTCCTCCGACAGACCGAACATCTGTGATAGCTCTTTCAGTGGTCGAAAAGGATGGTGGACAACTAATTGAGCGTTTATCTCTGAGATGAGCAGGAACTCGCACTCTCCAAGTATGCCGGTTAGTGGCGAAATGAAGTCTGTCATCTATTCGTAAGTGCGTAATTCTCAGCAGGCAGTGTTTAGCTTGTACCTACCTGACCATAGATGACGCGCTTCTGTCAAAACTGTCTTGATATGATGTGGAGTTTCCTCGACCTTGCAAGCCAAATAGAACGCGGTCACAAGCAGCAGGTACGGGTTGGTTTTGCGAATCTGTATCTTCAGGTAGAAGCGCCGAACAAATATCATAGCAGTGCCCAGGATAGGCTGGTGAACCTGAAAACGCTTCCCAAGCTTCGCAATTTCTGTTCGAGAGGTTGGTATGCTTGAAAATGCCAAGTATATACAGGACTACTTACGCTGCTGTAGGTAGATATTGAGCAGCCGATTTTCGGGCAATGGCCATTGCCTGATGAGATGCACATCTTCCTTGCCCAGGTCATCCTGCCAGTCTTGTAATTGAGACTTGGTGTATCGCCATTGTGTGTTTTGGGTCGAGCTCCAAAAGTCTGAAGCCATGAGATAGAAGCAACGTGGCCAACCTCCGAGGGTGCTTGAATAAGGGTACGCCCGAGTCTTAGGATCTGGATACCTGGTCGACCTTCACTGAAAGCTTGAGTTTGGTTGATAGTCCCCACACCGGTAAGTCTATTATATTTCTAGCCCTGTATCAAGTCAGATCCTAGATGCCAGTTTGTAAGATCCTATTTCGTTCGACAGCATTAGCGCCACTCTTAAGCTTATTAGGTCTCTTCGCACTACATGTACTGCTTCTACAGGATAGACTCCTGGCGCCCTTTCTTAGAAATCTTCCTTAAGGATACGCCAACATCTCATCGATCTTGACTTACTTTTAACTCCTTCGGCACTCCTCACAGGATTCACGCTACGAGTTGGGCGAGTACCCTATTGTAAGCGACATCAAGGGCAAAGCAAAAGCAAGTCACGACATCTTCATCTATGAAAACAAGCATCAGCAATCACCAGGTCTTATTTTGGATGCCAGCATGGAGTCTGTTGAAATGCTTACGATGTGATTAAACCAGAGCAGAGGATTGGCTGACGGAGTTTGTTGCGCTTGCAAAGACGTCACAGAAAAGGGGTCGTCAGTGAAACCTTTGGAAGTGAACAACAATCAATTCGGATTCTCACACTCCACTCCTGCACGAAAGAATCACCCATAGAGCAGGAGCTCACTCTCGCGAGCTGAAGCTATACTCTTTCTTTCTCTCCCCGATCGCGCACCCCTCCATACTACTGCCGCGAAGCTCGACTAGAACTGGCTCTCACTTTCACATGAAATGATTTAAGACAGAATCACGAACGAAACGAAACAAAATGGACGACGAGCTTGAAGGCTCGCAGCAGACGAGAATTGACAAGTTGTGGGCTTTGTTGGACAGCAAGGGAACTGGACGCATTGACGTGAGGGCCTTACAAGCTGGCTTAAGAAAGATCGACCACCGTGAGCCTGAGATCGAGTCGAAGAGGTTCGCTTGAGTCGCTGACCTCCTCTAGCTCTACAGCATGCGGATGGCCTGCTACACCAAGTGATAAGAGTGGTGGACACAAATGATGATGGACACATTGAACACGATGGTACTGCCTGTGAATGTTATTCAGGAAGACTGAGCTATGGCTGACAGGTCACACCAGAATTCCGCAGATTCATCGAACAAGCCGAGATTAGACTTTGGGTCCTTTTCAAGAGTATCGACCGAAACCAGGACAACCGTCTCTCAAAAACTGAGCTGAAAGAAGCATTTCAAAGATCAGAGATATCAGTGGGAGATTCAAGACTGGATGAGCTATTCGCCCGAGTAGACTCGAAGGGTGACGGGGAAATTACTTTCGACGAGTGGAGGTAACACAACAAATTCATCCTCAATCAGTCCTGGGAGACTAATCAATCGTCCAAGGGACTTCCTGCTCTTTATGCCCGCCAAAGACCCGGGGCTTCGCGCCATTCTCTCATACTTTTCAGCTGGGGTCAAAGTCAATGCCGAGGGCGATGTGACGGTTAACGACGAAACCATCGAAAGCTTAGGTATGATGCGATCTGTTTTTCCTACTTTCATGTTCACGATGTTTGGTACGGTGGGAAATCTGTTACGACCACAAATGCGGGATCGTGCTCCGGAAGGGATGGGCTCATATGGGTTGGCAACAGCAGCGAGGCAACAGCAGCAGCAGGCACACCTGGTTAAAGGTAATACTCAAGGATTACAAGATCAATCTGGAATTATATATCCCAACCTAAACCATACCGGACCCTCCCTCGTCACAACAGACAGTGACATCCTTGATTCTGGTTATCCCATAGCTGCTGGTTCAGCTCCGGCGAGTAGGAAAAAGGTGGAAGAGTATAACAGTCAGCACCCTTATCAAACACTTCCACAGCGCCTACAGGTAGATTGGCGGGTACTGACGGATGTCTTTCCTAATGCAGGCTACTTCCTTGCTGGTGCTGTTGCAGGAATCGTGTCGCGCACGTCGACCGCGCCGTTGGATCGACTCAAGGTCTACCTCATCAATCAAACCGAAGCCGCCAGCAGAGCAGTAGAGGCTGCAAAACATGGTTCCCCTCTACAGGCAACGAAACACGCAGCTACTCCTCTCATCAACGCAATGAGAGAGCTTTGGGCAGCAGGTGGTGTCCGCAGTCTATTCGCAGGTTGGTCACAAGCTCTTCCCGCTGTCTACAGCCAGTACTGATCAGAACCAGGTAATGGTTTGAACGTCGTCAAAGTGATGCCTGAGTCTGCGATCAAGTTCGGCTCATATGAAGTGAGTTGATTCGGGATATGAAAACGATGACATACTAATTTATAGGCCGCAAAACGATTCATCGCCCGTCTTGAGGGACACAACGACCCCAAAAAGTTGCATTCCATCTCCAGCTTCCTTGCCGGTGGTATCGGTGGTATCATCTCCCAGTGAGTACTCACATTGTCAACCTGTTTGTGAATTGTTCTCATGCTGGTACAGAGCATGCGTTTACCCCATCGATACACTAAAGTTTCGCATGCAAAGTGAGACCGTCAAAGGTGGACTGCACGGCAACGCCCTGATAATCGACACTGGCAAAAGAATGTGGGCCCAAGGTGGCTACCGCGCTTTCTATCGCGGTCTCACGATGGGTGTGGTCGGCATGTTTCCTTACGCTGCTATCGATTTGGGAACGTTTGAGCTCGTCAAAAAGACATACATTGCGCGTAACGTCAAAAGATACAACATCTCGCCCGAAGATGCGGCCCCAGGCGCTGTTGCGACAGCAGCTATCGGTGGCGCTAGTGGCGCTCTTGGTGCTTCGATCGTTTACCCGCTCAACCTCCTCCGCACCCGTCTCCAGACACAAGGGACCAAAGCGCATCCGAGGACGTACACCGGTATCCATGATGTCTGGCAGCAGACGGTAAAAGGCGAAGGTTACCGCGGCCTGTTTAAAGGTCTGACCCCGAACCTCCTCAAGGTGGTGCCGGCTGTTTCAATCGTAAGCTCATGATGATTTCGTTGCTTGCTTTAAACCAACTAACAGCCTCTCAGACCTATGTTGTTTATGAGCACACGAAGAAGGTTATGAACCTTCACTAAACCATGTCTTGCGATTACCAGGACTGAACCTGGAAAATGCATATAGGTGGTCCCGTCTCTCTGGTTGTTTTTGCATTCCGCATTTCTGTATAAAAGATACCCTTCATGTTTTCACGATTTTTTCACTTCTACGACACGCTGCGGTCAACTAATTCCGCACAAATGCCGCTTTTATACATTCGGATATACGCAAAGGAGCGGCATCACGCATCGCCAGGAGTTGGATGGGCATTAGACACAGGCAGAACCTGTCGCATGAGCATCAAGGCGCGACTGGATATCCCAAAGGATATGATGCAGAGAGATAGGATACATTGATGAATGATAACATAATGTGCTCGATTCTCAATTCATCCACCATGGAATGACCTGTGCCTTTATGCTATGTTGCTTGTTGTATCACTTCTCAAGTTATCTCTGCTGCTTTAACGCAGATGTTCCGAAGGCCTAGCACCATGCAATGCAATATCCCGATGAAATACACCCACAATAGTCATTCATAATCATAATTTCGTAATGCTCATAACAAAGCTCAGCCCAACACCTTCAGCTTCTTCTTCTTCTTCTTCTCTCCTGTCCCTCCATCCCCACCCCCACTCGCACCTACAGTCTCGCTCTTCCCACCAGTAGCCTTCTTCTGAAAGTCCCTCCAACTTCCAATCCGCTCCTCCCTCGTATCCTCCCACTTCCTCTTCTCCTTCTCCTTCCTCTTCCTCTCCTCCATCTCCTCATCCAGCCTCCGCTGCTCCCTCCCCTCCTCCTGCATCTGCGCCTTCGCCTGCCTCCTCCGTCTCAACTCCTCCTCAATCAACACCGCCTTCGTGCGCTCCTGCCACTCTCCCGTCCAGAAAGAATCCAGCCGTAACGTCGGCTCATCTAGCGTCCACTTCTTCTCGCGAATGATCAAGCGGCGGGCGTCGGCGATTGCCTCATCGAGTTGTGCGCGCTGCTTTTCGTCGAGAAGGAGTTGGTGCGCTTTTGCGAGGCGGTCGAAGGCGTCGGGGGCGGAGGGGTTGGTTGTTTTGTCGGGATGGATGAGCAGGGATTTCTTGCGGTACACTTTTATGATGTCGGTGGAGGGGAGACCGGGTTGGATGTTGAGGATGGCGTAGGCGTTGAGGCGGAAGGCTTTGAGGATGCGGTCTATTTCGGCGTCCTGTGGGAGGGAGGGAGGTGGTTAGTTGTGGTGATGTTGAGGGTGGGTGCTGGGTGACGAAGGGGGAAAAGTACTTTGTCGAATTCTTTGGATTCGCGCTCGAGGTCGGCGAGGATGGCTTTATCTTCTGCTGCGTCTGCCATTGTGGTTCGCGGACAGAGATGTTTGGATGTAAACAGATGACCGTGAAATAGATTGACGATGTTTGGTTGTTTCAGAAGTGATCCCCACTCGGCCCGACCAATAGCATGACGATCCGTTCGTGTTTCACAATTGTTTTGGAATGTCTATATTGACATCTTGAGCCCCAGCCCTACCCCTCCATTGGCCGTACTCCTCTACAACATGTCCGTTACAGTAAGTCAACCGCCCAGCATGTAACCTATCCCTCCTCATTACAACAATTAACCACCAAATCCAGCTACACACAACCCACGGCGACCTCAAACTCGAACTCTTCATCACCTCCACCCCGCGCACAACCTACAACTTCCTCGCCCTCTGCGCCTCCTCCGCCTACACCCACACGCCCATCCACCGACTCATCCCGTCCTTCATGTTCCAAACCGGCGGCCTTCCCTCCTCCCCCAACCCGTCCAAACCCCTCTCTCGCTCCATCTACCCCTCCGAACTCTTCGAAGACGAAGTCCGCCCAAACCTACGACATCTCCGAGGCAGCGTCAGTATGGCAAATAAAGGGCCAAACACGAATGGGAGCCAATTCTTTATAACGTTTGCGCCGACGCCGCATTTGGATGGCAAGAATACGGTGTTTGGGCGGGTTATTGAGGGGGCGGAGGAGGGCGGCGTGTTGGATGTTATTGAGAAGGTGGAGGTTGATGGGAAGGGGAGGCCGGTGGAAAGGTGTTGGGTTGAGAGGGTGACGGTGCATGCGAATCCGTTGGCTGATGAGTGAAAGAACCCCACGGTCCATGATTTGAGTAGAAAAAAAACAGTTTTGAGCACGGTATATGAGACCTTTGTCTGGCTGTGATGCTGAGGTCTTGCTTACTGCGTACGACGAGGATTTTTATTCAGACCTTGCCTTGCCTTGCCCCGGGCTTGGGTTGAGTGTTAAAGGTGAGGAGAAAATGAGCCGCACGACGCAGTTGGGCCACGAGGAGAGCACACGATTATGAGGATCAAAGGAAAGGCGAGGTGTTGTCAGCAGTTGTATCAAGTCCAGAGGTGAGGATTAGTCTCAACATCGGCTGTACACGTATCTGCTCACGAAGTGCAATCAAAGTTCAGACATCGCAGAGGGAAGACGAATGCAGTTGTGCATACTATACGAAGAGGTAACCTATAAGGGAAAGGCTGCAGCACTTGATACAAGCGCATGACCAGACACATGTGGGCAGCAAATAGAGTAGAGCAAGTTTGGTGTAGTGGTTGTTAAAGCATTCGAATTGAGCCCATATGTCTTATTGCTTGATGACAATTCGTGAGCAATTCGTTCAATGTATGTACTAAGTCGACCTTGAGCTGAAGGTCGAATTTGGTGATTCGACAACATCCTCCAAACTGTGTCTCGAGTCCAATGTGGATTCGACAGTCAGGTCCAGCTGGATGAATTCTGCAGAAGCAAACTCGTGGCTGAAGGTAGCGAAACTTGGAAAAAAGAGCGAAAAAAGCGACGTCAGCGGCAGCTTTCCGGATGAGCTTGTATCAATGTCTGTATCAGAATCACACGATGTGGTATGCACAGTTCCGATGGCTTGTTGGCCTTATGCAGGTTTGGTTTCGCCATTAAGTAGAGTAAGATGAGCGCGATTACCGTGGCAGGAGAATTGATGCTTTCGGCCAAGTGCAGTGGATATACTGCGTGATAATGTGCTTGCGAAAAGGGAGGGTGTAGCTTGAAGTCCGCAATAAGTGAGTTTGTTGCTTCGTCTTCGTCATGTCTTTGTGATTTTGGAGAACATGCAATTATATCATACACGTCCGGTCTGAATGTTCATGTCACCGAGTAACGTTCTGAGTGCATTCAGCTTCTCCATGTCATCTTGCATCAACGCAACCCCGCCGGGCTGAAGATCCTCCTCGTCGTCCTCATTAATGTCAACATCAGAGCTGTTGCTGTCGTAGGAATCTGAGTCGTCATTGTAGCCTCCTAGTGCTTGCATTCCGGACATGGTCGTAGAATTGTCACCACTTTTGTCCGTTGCAAGTGGCAATGCAACACCACCATCGTCTTGTTGTCCTGTTTTCTCAAGCTCTCTTTGCTTCTTTCGTTGTCGCCTGGCCCTGTTTCTCTCAGCCCTCACTTCGTCCTCACCGGAATCTGCCTTTAACTCTGCGAGTCGTGCTGTAGCTAAAGCCTTTTGCTCCTCGTTGCCATTCTCGAGTGTGGTTTTGATTGCAGCACGTTCATGCTGGCGGGCTTCCGCTAGCGCACTCACCGCTGCTCTGCGAATGTCCTTCTTTTGATTTTCAGCCAATCCAGCTGCTCTTTTTGCGTTCACGGCGGCATCTTTCGCATCCATCTCCTCGAGCGAGAAGCCCATCTTGGTTGCTAGTTCTGCAATGCTTTCTTCTACCATGAACTTGAAATTTTGGTATTGATCACTTTGTTCACCGAAAGTGTAGAGGATGTTGTCGAGATTACGACGAAGGACGCGAATCGCTTGCATGTTATTGTTGCCGTTTTCGAGCGCACCGACGTCCTTGACGGCAGACAGAGTCTTCTCGTTGAAGACGTCATCTTTGAAATGTTTCAACGAAGTCCTGAATGCCGCTTTACCAGGCTTGCCTTGACCAGAGTTGGATCCAGGTGGCTGAGATTGCGTGACTGTGAGTGCCACATTTCCATCTTGCGGGTTCCGTGTGGCGAGTACTGAGCTTTCATCTTGTGCATTTGTGATCTTGAAATCCATTTCCTGATCCTGCGATTTCAAGGCAGGAGGCAGCGGCATCGTGTTTTGAACTTGTGCATTGAAGATGGTCAAGGACATGTCTTGATCTTGTGCTTCTGACATTGTATTGATTTCGATCCCGTCAATGCTGTGAGTATTGACCGTCATTGCCACGTCTTCTGCGTTTTCGAGAGCGCGTCGTGCTCTGCGTTCATTTCTCGGTGCTTTCTTCCCCGGTCGAGGATTTTGAAGCTTGCTTGTTCTGCCTATCGCTGATTTGGTCTGCTTACCGAGAACGATAGGCCTTGCTTGAAACCCATTTTCGACTCTCCCTACTCTCATGTCGCGTCGTACTCTGTTGTGCTCTTCCAATGCCGCTCTGAATCTCTCCACATCGTCCTTGGCCTGCTGAAGGTATTCTTTCACGCTGTTGAGGTCTGCGATCCCAGGTACGATCATATTTGGGCGAACGTAGTTGACTATTGGCTCTGAGCTTGTCTTGGTTTCAACAGCAGCCTTGTTCTCAACATTCGTCTGTCTCTCCATCGTCTTCGCCATGTTCCTCTTCAATTCCTTCTCCTCTGTCCTTCTCATGGCCTGCTTGACCCTTCTTTCCTTTTTTCTTGCATCACCCTCGTCGATTGATATAGGTTGGTTTGAAGGAAAGAGCGCATCCATCGTGTAGGCTTTCGGATTCGATGCGAAAGTGTCCATCGCACCCACAATACCGCGAGATACTGATCCGTCAGTATCTGCGTTGCCCATTTCGACATCGTTGTTGAATGACATGATGGAACAAAAAAGAAATAAGGAATTTACGCAATTGTGATAGACAGTCAAAGAGCGAGCTCGATACAGTTGCTAATCTCGTCACGTCTAGCAGTGAGATGTAGTCAAGAACAGGTCAGCGAAAGCAAGCAGAAAGCAGACGGTATCGGTCACACAGTAGTCGAATAATCTGTAAAGGCAAGCAGAAGAACGCGCTCAACGGCCCTTGAGTTTAGCGAAGTGAAGTCGAGTCTCGTCTGGGTTGCCACGATCCAATCTCAGACGAGGTATGTAATGCTGACTCTGACACTGCTCATGAATTTCATCAACATGAAATGGTAATAAGCCAATGCGCAATTTTCGAAGAGAAGAGAAGAGAAGAGAAGAGGAGTTAAAAAGAGAGGATTGGGTATGTATCTGGTGCCGGAGCTGGCTCCGCTCGTGACTCTTTTTTAAAAAAACAATAAACAACCACGGTGGACCACCTACTGGTACTACCCCTCGATAAGCTCTGCCTTCACCTCTCTTCACCATGGCAGACGCCTCGGAAGACGCCGTCCACCCTCTCTCCCATCAGCCCAACTCCCTCGACGACACCAACCTCTCTGAATCTGATCCAGACGAATCCACTCCAGACTACCGCTTCCTCTCGACTCTCACCTCCTCCAGTAGTACCCTTCCTCGTCGTGGCATAAAAGACTTCGAACCCCACCCTACCAACCTCCAAGCTTCCCAGCTCGATGTCTCCCGCCAAGCAATGCATGATGCGCTCAGCCATACCAGAGTGCATGCGCCGAAAAGTCATGTAATCGGCGTGTATGACTATCGAACGGGATTAACCAGGGTCAGAAGACCAAGGGGACCAGTGTTCAAGACTGTAGGACGGACAGAGAGGGGTGGACAGGGGAGTGTACTGTTATTGCCAGAAGAAGCGCTGTGGGCTCTGGAGACAGCGAGGTTGGATGTGCGATGGGGTGAGGAGGAAGAAGAGCAACAGGATGGAAGGAAAGTGGAGGAGGAAAGGCAGGAGGAAAGTCAACAAGCAGATGAAGTGGATGAGGTAGAGCATGAAGATCCAGAAGGCCAGGATAATGATGATGCTGAGTTGGACCTGATGCCGATGAGTTTGCAAGGAGCATATGCTGCGTATCTAGGTGGGGAAAGCGAACGAGATGGCTTTCTTACACTGGAGAGATACCTCGTATATGCAGGACTGAAGCGATCGGGTTTCACAGTACTAAGAGCAGAAGGGTGGGATGGACGACCAGTACCTGAGAAACCACCACCAGAAGAGAAATATGCTACAACAGAGCAGCCGAAACAGCCTTCCATGCTCTCATGGTTCTACAACATGATAGCAACAACAACCAATCAACGTGAATCGTCCGCACCAAAAAAGCAAGGACCGCTCGTAAAACCTAGTCTATATCGCACCTACAACGAAATCTTTCGCCTACTTCATATAATCCCCAGTTGGCAGCCACATCTCCAATCTTCAACATCGACATTGACTTCAACATCAAAAATGACAGCATCAGCACCATCGTCGAGCACAACAGCCTCATCTTCGAGTGTCATGCAAAATCCGACAACACCATTTACAACCCACTTCAATGTCTACCGACCTGGTCCACATTTCCGTAAGACCAAACCAGGACCTTCCGACTTGCGCATTTCAGTCATCGACGCGCGTATCACCATGCTACCTTCACTCTCAGAGCTCAACCTACTCATGGCCGCACAGCCAACGCCTATACCTAGCCCAACGTCTACCACGAAACCGCAAAAGCCTGCCAACTCATCATCAAAATCACAGCCACCCGCTAAGCAGACCAAACCAGGAGAATTGCGCACACAGATGACTTGTTACGAACCCTCGCCGTCTTCTCTACCCCTCTCCTACTTCTCCCACCTCTTTCCTTCCCTTCCAAACCATCCATCTACCTCCACTTCCAAACCAATCCACTACGCTCACGACAGTATACCTGCCTTCTACCGACGACTCAAAACCGGCCAGAACACACCTGCTCGCAACATTGTCCTTGCTATCGTGGACGAAGGCGTGATAAGTTATGTACGCTTCACGGAAGGTGTGTTTGGAAGTGAAAGAGTATGGGAGAGAGTCGTTGCAGCTGCCGAGCGAGGAAGTGGAGGTGGAAAAGGTGGTGGTGGAGGGAGGGGAGGAAGAGGTGGTAGAGGTCGAGGAAGGGGTGGTAGAGGTGGTGGTGGGAGATGAGAAGATGCAGTACCGATCAAGTACTCGCAAGCTCAAAAGGAGGTCGTGAATGAAAGACGCGATTGCCGTCATACCGTCACATCATTTTCTGCTGTATCACAGGCTCTGATAACACCATCCGTCACAGCATCAAGCTGAAGTAGGATACATTGGAAGACGGGTACAGAAGGGAGAACGGAAATTTGTACGATCTGCCAAGGATTGAAGTCGATAGATCAGTATTAAAAGCAACCGATCAAAACTGGTACCTTTTTCAAGCCTTCTAAAACTATTATAATCACTGTCATATCAATCTTAGAGCTTGGAAGACAATATTCTAGGTTGTTGTCGTTCGGCACCCATTTCCCCGATCTCGGAGCGAGATATCAGCCCTAAATCACGTGCGATCTTCGTTATCTGGACGTCTTCTTCCTGACAAATGCAATTTGCTCTTTCGAGGGTACCTTATGGGACGACCGTCCAAGTACTCTTGTGAGCAGGAGCGACAGGCCGCACGACGAGAGCAGGTGCGAAGGAATGTGATAAGATTTCGCCAGAAGAAACGACAAGCCCGTGCAGCTGCGAAGGCCACTACGCCATCGAACGACGCCGAGGATGAAGAGAAGAAGTCGATTAGTAGTGCTGAAATACCTTCAGAGGAAGCTGCAGACTCACTGGAAGACGACGACGTAGAATGTGTCGTGACAAGTGAACAAGTTTCGAGTCTCGACAACGAGGTGTGGAGGCATACGACTGTAAGACCTGTAGACGTGTATTCACTCTTGCCAGCAGTGGTGGAAGCCCTCGAAAAGGCTGTACCTGCATGGCCATGGGCTTCCTCACTGAAGCTATCGCTGGTGGAAGGGGACCGACTTGTTGATCAGGCAGTACTAGCTGCAGGAACTCAGTTCGTTGGCGCTATAACTCACAATAAGTCCTTGCAATACCTATCATTCACTGCATATCAAGATGTATTACAACAATTGCAACGACGTACATCAGTCGCGGACAATGCGGCACTTAGTGGACCATTAATGAACACGGTCTACATGGCTCTTGAAGGCACAGAACTTGGAGAGAGTCTGGCTCATTATCTGAATCTGATCAAAGATCGAGAGGACAAAGCCCTTTGGAAGGCACATTACCAAGCCGGAGTATTCACGACTGAACTAGCAGGACCTTCGGCATATATCACAGCGCTTGGCCTACGAGTTTTGCGAGCACAGAAATCGAAAATTGTCTTTCTCGCACTTTATTGCCGCAAGAAGTGCTTTCTGGATGATGATGAATGGAGGACCATTCCGTATTCGTTGTTCGGCAAGTCATGTGAAGATGAGTTCTGGAATAAGATCGAAATGATACCAGGATTGCTTGAGCGGGCTGATCTAGTACACACAAAACACAATTCGGGCCAGCTCGTTCCAATGGAGGCAGTCGAGCTGTGTTTAGACATGAAAGCACTACGAGATGATCTGCGAACCTTTGTCTATGCTGAGCTTCCAGCGATGCCGCAGCTGGTTCCATCGACTGGCTTCCTGCTAAGTGGAGACATTGTCCGAGGGGTTGGAGCTGTGTCGAGCAAGGAATCAGTTACTGGTGCTCAGGATCTCGTGCATCTTTTTCCTGAAAGTTACGTCTTCGTCAACAAGCATGTTGGATTCGCAATGGTTTTCTACTGGTACTATAGCATGGTCTTATCAGCCACTGCAATGCCGCTCCAGAGACTGATCGCGGAAAGTAATTGGAGGACCGAACATCAATCACCAGAGGAATACTTTAGTCCTTCCGATCTTGAAAACGCTGCAACTGACATTTGTCGATCTATGGAGTATTTGTACTCTCGAGAGCCTTCTCCGAAACGAGAAGAGCACTCGCATCCTGCCACACTGCCGCTCAGAACAGCCATGTACTACTTCTCGTGCCAAATTGAGGAAGCAAAGGTGAGGTGGTGTCTAGCCACAAGCAAGAGCATACAACGAGACTTTGGAGCACTACGTTCCGAACATTTCCTGGACACCTTGTATGGTCCAGCTGAAGCAAGCTGGGCTGTGAGAAGGCCTGACTGCAGACTGCTTTAAGGAACCTAGGTATATGAACTTCGCGCAATTCTTCTACCACTCCGGCAGTAACGGCGCAGCATACGCAGCCAGCACGCACGCCGTTCAATACAGGACTGAGCGAGCTGGAGTAGCACTAAGTCAGCTACTTGTGCGAGAGCACAACGGAGAGCGTAAAAGCCATTGAGTATGCAAGATAGAGCATTTTACATGATATGGAATGTGCTCAGCCCCACGAAGTGCCAAGCGTCTTACCAGGTAGGCTTGACATGGGCATGTTTGGGACCGCCATCTCGCTTTCGTACTCGAAAACTGCTAGAAACTGCACAATTCGTGGCGACAGACTACAGAACGTAGCGAAGAAGTATCGTAGAAGTATCGTAGAAGTTGGTATGTATGTAAGGAGGTGCCTTCCACATTGGTTTTGAATTAGCCTCCAAGACGCCAAGCCGCGAAACTTGCTCAAAAGTTGCTCTTTCGAAACCTTGGTACCACCTCAAGACTTCACGGGAAAGCGCTACTGCATATAAAGACAGAACTCGCACATCATCGCATTGTATCTCTCGCCATTCAGTATCTCAATTCCTGTGTCATCGAGATATCGCTGGATCGCGCGTCTGTTTATCGATATTCTTTAACCCCAGTAACCTACACACACCAGTCATCATGGACATGACATCCTCCGCACCTATGGACATGGGGGGCCTGCAAAATCTCCATGACATGGAACTACAATACTATCGACGCCTGTAAGTTAGATCTGTTTCCACGATCAGGGGCACTCTCCACACCGCCATAACACTGCTTCTTTAAACTCAAACCCCGCACACTCTACTGACACATCATTCGCAGGCTTCATCTCCACAAGCTGGCGCATCACGTCTAAAGGCATGTTCGCCGGTACATGCATTGGCGTCGTTCTTCTCGTCATGTCCCTCGAATTCCTCCGCCGTCTCATGCGCGAATACGATGCATATGTCCTCCGTCAGAATATCAAGAACCGCAAGGAAGCAGCAAAAGCACTGAGCCAAGAATCAAGCAGTTGTTGCTCCGAGGAGAATGAAAGGTCATCGGATAAGGCTGAAGCGAGCGCAACATTGCGTCCCTTTGTGTCTCGTGGTGGCCGATCAAGACCGAGCAATACTGCGCTGTTGCAGAGGCGGATAATCAAGGCTCTGCTCCATATGGTGATGTTTGGTGTTGCCTATCTGGTAATGTTCTTTGCTATGTACTACAACGTAAGTTTGCAGCTTTCTATTGCTTCTATAGAGACATTGCGCTAATTCTTTGTGTCAGGGGTACATCTACATTTCCATACTTGTTGGTGCTTTCCTTGGCGCTTTTCTGTTCTCTGGGGATCAGGATAGAGGCTGTGATGAGGGCAACGACAATAGCGATGTGACCATGTGCTGCGGATGAGGTTTGAGCAAGATATGGCGAGCTGGCACGAGTAGCGTCCTGACGAGTGATGATGAAAGTGGTATTTGTGGTAATTCCACAGGCTCAATATTACTGAGAGGAAAAGTTCGTGTTGTATTCTTGTCGCAAAGGTCTGGTTGCTGGAGGATAGCGCGTCAATTTGCAATGTCCGTCGCCTTTCAGGCGAGGTACTGAGTACAGCATGTAAGGTAAATCATATTCACGTGGGCGAATCCTTCACTCCCGTCAGCGTTGGAAGTCTTGGCAGTTTATTTCAACCTCACACTTCTAAACTCTAGAAATGCCTGCATCAGAATAGTCGTGCAAGTCCTCGTGATTCTTTGCCATGCTGTGTTCCATGGTCTTTTGTGACAGTGACTGCTTTGGAAATCATCCTACTGCTGTGCATTATAAAAAAGAGCACAAGCTGTCTGTTTCTTGTCATCGACTGTCATGCGTCATGATGCTGCCATGAGCTCGTCGACGTCGTCGTAAACTATTGAGCAGCAGCAGTTTGAGCTTTGACCGACAATGAGCATATCAAATAGCCAGCAGGTCAACCCTAAGGTAAGTGCCAAAGAAGCTGCGAAATCCCAGGCTTTAGCTGGGTAGCTATAATTCCCGATACCACTTCGACAAAAACAACTATCACGTTGAGCAACATAGCTGCACAAGAGCACAAATACCATTTAGCCCGTCATTCAAATGTCGACGAAGATCGTAAAGCAAACCACGAGTAATGGACAGTGTTTTATCACAGTGGCAGGCGCTAAAATGGTGGCGAGGGTCATGGGACGCACGAACTTGCCCACATCCGGAAGGTCAGAACGTGCTTCGATTTAACCTCTGACCTTGCTGAAATCAACAACCTTGATTCTTCTGCTGGGCCCTGGTCTTTAAGCGAGGATTGAATATCGAAAGTCGATCATCCTAGCAACCCCGCTATTGAACGCCTCATACCAGCGGTTGAGGTGCGGGGTGTTTACAAAATCCTTGTTGAACAGCTTCGCCAAGCAGCAGTGGAGGTGGGTAAAGATAAGACTTCGCTTGAGATGCTTGAGAAACGCGAAGCTTACTACGGTTGCCTTAGGCTTTGTTGCTTGGAGCTGCTTGTGGTTGCTTGTGCTCTGAAAGGACATTCGCAGTATGATCTGCGAAACAGTTCACACTGTGTTTCAGGTCAAAGTGCGAGTTTCGGACTGACTGTTGCGCACATGCCACTACCGGACTGGAACTCACAAGGCAACCTTGCTCTGCCCCCTTTGTCGTGTCAGGCAAGACCGAGGCTTTTCAGAAGGTTTGATCATATATTTCGCCGTTCTACTGGACTGTTCTCCTGCCAAGAAGCGTTGGCAAGCATGATTTACTTATCATAAACGCATACAGCCTCAGGCACGCAAGACGAGTCATTATGATTAGCACATCGCAAGCGTAACCCCGCTCGAAAAGGATTTCCAAGATTCTGATCATGGGTTATAACTCGCAAGGTTACACGGATGGCGCCTCCTACGCCCTTGAGCACTTGCTATAGATTCGACTCATTTGGACTTTAAATCCTCCAACATGGTACGAGACATAACAGCAATCGAGAGAGGACATCTCAAGCTCGCTAGACGCAATTGATAGTGGAAGGCATCCAGTCTGCTGCAAGATGATGCTTAACACGACTAGGAGATATGCTTAGTCGATCTAAAGTCAAAAGTTTGTTTCAGACCTGCCCCATTCGACCTTAGCTCAAACGTCCCATGATCTGCACAACAGCATGATTTAGGAAGGTGCACTGGTCTGCATTTCATGTTTACCTGCCTACCCCAGCTCAGATGTCGATGTCCGAATCGATATTGCTCGCCTAAAACCTAGTGTGAGGAGTGCTGGAGTACTTTAGTATTAGCTAGACCGCCTCCACCCTGCTGCACTCTTAATGAGGTGGGGCCTAGGATAGGTGCCTATCAAAGTACAAATCCAGCTATATAGTGGGTTGTGAAGATGACTGGATGGATACTTAGTTTTGGAACGGGCAAGGTGAAAAAAGGCAGATTTACCCATGTATCCTGCCTGTTTCGTACACAATCTGATCCTGTGGCGGCGGTAAAGCCCTGAATTAGCTCTAACGACTCTGCCTATCTCTTTGACGACCAAGCTAATGCCGCTGACATGCTAGCACGTACGTGCAGATAAGACGAAAGAGCCAAGGAAAACGCAAAGGTCGTGCTATAAGATGCTGGCTTTGCCCTGCTGGTCAGGTTTCTTTTCTCCTCAGTGTAATTGTCTTAGTCGCTGTCCACGACATTCATCATGCATTTCTCTCTCGCTGTTGTCGCAGCCTTCGCTGCGCTTTGCGTAGCCCTCCCTCGCGCTGAGGTGCCTCATATCATGCACGAGAAGCGTGGTATCCACGCCCCCGAGACCTCCGCTGCCTATGTCAAGCGTAGTGAACTGCCTGGCTCTGCTCTCCTCCCTGTCCGTATCGGTTTGACGCAATCCAACCTCGAGCATGGTCACAACTTGCTCATGGACATCTCCAACCCCACTTCCGCCAACTACGCTAAACATCTCACTGTCGAAGAAGTCCATGACCTCTTTGCCCCTTCCATGGAAGCTGTCAAGGCTGTCTCTGACTGGCTTCGCCAAGCGGGCGTTAAGGAATTCACCCAAAGTGCTAACAAGCAGTGGATGCAATTAGATCTGACTGCAGAGGAGCTCGGCAGCCTTCTTCGCACCAAGTACCACGAATGGGAGCACGTGGACTCTGGCGACATGACCGTGGCTTGCGACGAGTAAGTACACTAGCTGTGTTATTAGGTTGTGCCACGATTGACCTTCCATAGGTACCACGTTCCCGAGCACGTCGCTGCTCACGTAGACTACATCACTCCTGGTATCAAGCTCTTTTCCAAGCGCGACAACAAGAAGCGCAGCTTGATGAGGAGAGATGTCGCCAGCAGTGGTTACAGATTGCCTCCTATCTTGCAAGACCCTCCTGCAGATGGAACTGTTGAGAACTTGAAGGTTGCACCCACGTCCATCGCCCAGTGTGACCGCATTGTCTCTCCTCAGTGCATTCGTGCCATGTACAACGTTACCTACCCAACGACCGCTGCCGACGGCAACCAGCTAGGTATTTTCGAGGACCTTGGCGACATCTACGATCAACCAGACTTGAACCTCTTCTTCCAGACCTTGACCAATATCACTGGTGCTGGCAGAAAGCCGGTGGATAAGCCTATCGATGGTGCACCCACTGGCACCACCCAAGATAACGCCGGTGTCGAGTCTCTGCTCGATCTAAGTATCGCCATGCCCTTGATCTATCCTCAAAAGGTTTGGCTCTACCAGACTGATGACTTGGCTTACGAGAACAACTACACTTACCAAGGTTTTCTCAACAACTTCGTATGTTCACTTATCCAACCAACCAATACAGCACTATCAATTTCAAACATACTAACACACCACAGTTTGACGCAATTGATGGTTCCTACTGCTCGTTCTCGGCATTCGGTGAGACTGGCAACTCCCCTCTTGACCCTTCATACCCTCACAACGTAACGGATGGCTACGCCGGCAAGTTACAATGTGGCAAGTACAAGGCCACTAATGTCATCTCCATCTCTTACGGTGGTAACGAGATGGACCTTCCTGCTTCATACCAACAACGCCAATGTGCTGAGATCATGAAGCTTGGTCTCCAGGGTACCACAGTCGTCGTCTCCTCTGGTGATTCTGGTGTTGGTTACGCTCGTGGCACCAACAACCCTAATTGTCTCGGACCCACGGGCCAGGCCTTCGTTCCTGACTTCCCTGCCTCATGTCCCTACATCACTGCCGCCGGTGGAAGTTACCTTCCTCGTGGCGCCAACGTCCGCATCGATGCGGAGCGCGCGGTCGATCGTTTCCCCAGTGGAGGAGGGTTTTCAAACATCTATCCTGTAAGGCATTTCCAGTGATAACCACAACGAATACTTGCTGACAGTTTATGTAGACACCAGACTGGCAACTGTCTGCCGTCTCCCGCTTCATCCAGTACTACCAGAACTACGCTACCTACAACATCTCCGGCGTCGCCTTACCCACTAACAACCAGACTGGTCCTGGTATCTTCAACCGTGGTGGTCGTGGATACCCGGATATTGCTGCTGTCGGTGACAACGTCCTCTTGTACGCAGGTGGAACGCCAGAACTCGTTGGTGGAACTTGTAAGTTAACTTCATTCCTGTTCTCAGACAAACAGACAACTAATACTCTTCCAGCTGCGTCCTCACCAGCCTTTGCCGGAATCATAACCCGTATTAACGAGGAGCGCATCCTTGCTGGCAAGAAGCCTGTTGGCTTCATCAACCCGACCATCTACGCCAACCCTGGTGCTTTCCACGACATTACTGTTGGTTCAAACCCCAACTGCGGAACCCCCGGTTTCAATGCTGTACCAGGATGGGGTAAGTGTGATACTCTGAGACGAACTCAGACCCATGCTAATATGTCGAGATAGACCCGGTGACTGGTTTGGGCACGCCCAACTATCCCGCTCTCCTGAAGGTCTTCATGGCTCTTCCTTAGATGAAGAGAGCTTTAGGAGGAGGAGAAAAGATACAATTCCATGGACGATTGACTGAACAAATACTGTGTCACTTCGATTACGAGTGTATACGACTGATATCTAATTGACTAGACCTTATCTATGATCTTAATGCAATATGAACTTACACGCGTATCTCCTTCACGGTGAAAAGTGTAAATTGACTTATCCCCTGATGATCTTCCTGCCGTTGTCCAGCTCATTGGACCTCTCCTGAACATGGAGATATTCACACACCATCTAGACACGAAGAAAAGATACCGCCAGAGTAATAGAAGGTGACATCTGTGTAAGAGGCACCGGAAGCATACTCCGCGCCCACGTCACCCGACTCGCTCCTGCCAGGGCATTGTGTACTTTACCATGGCTGAATAACATTCCCATTCTTTGATACTTTGACATCAATTCTTCCCAACTCATTTCCTTCATCACTCAAGATGCCACACGCGGAGCGCGAGAAGAACATCCCAAAGAAACATCATGTCCACCGGTATTCCCTCCAGTCCAGTACTCCCATGTAAAGTGCCAGTACGCTTACTTCAGTAGTGTTGGTGACTGGCTGCCAGGAGATCTTCGAACTCACAAAGAATGGCTCGGGTCCGTTGTCGACCACGTTGACAAGAATCCGAAAGAGCTGGACCCAGTCATCCAAGAGTTCAAGGACTTGATCGAGAATAACACAAGAATCTATCTCCTCTGCTCAGGCATGTTCGAAGAGATTCCGCAGAAAAAGCCGTACAAAGTATGTTATAATCTCAATTCCAATGGGTTCAATATAGATTTATCTGATTTTCAAAGGATGACCCGGAAGGAAAGAAGCAAATCAGAGACTATGAGCATTTCATGACAGTTTTGAACCATCTCATCACCGTTGCACCACACTGGAGTGACAAGTCGAAGGAGGTTGGAATGGTTGGCCTACCTATCAACGCGATTCTCGACTGGCCAATGGGCACACCGTCAGGCTTCGCATTCTTCCTCGACCCCGAAGTCAACGCCATGATCAAGAAAGTCCTCAACAGATGGGGCAAGTTTCTTCAGACGGAGGGCTCTGCTCAAGTGCTTGGCACAGATGATGCTGGCTGGTTCAGCGAAGATGGATACGAGAGTTTACAATACACAGCCAATGCTGCAGCTGGTACGAACCACAAGTTCGAAGACATGTTTCAATGTGATCCGAATGCCAAACACCACGGATTCAGGAGCTGGGATGGTTTCTTCACAAGACAATTCAGAGAAGGCATCCGACCTGTTGCTGGAGATGACAGTGTGATTGTTGCTCCTTGCGAGTCAAAACCATACAACTATGCTTACGATTGCAAGTTGCGAGACAAGTTCTGGATCAAAGGTGAGTCTATTCTGCCAAAACAATACTCATGCCAACTCTAGCTAAGCACTTTGCTCATTGCACAGGACAACCATACTCCCTCCTCGACATGCTCGGCCATTCCGAACTAGCCTCTCAATTTTCAGGCGGTACCGTCTACCAAGCCTTTCTCAGTGCCCTTTCTTACCACCGCTGGCACTCTCCCGTTTCTGGCACAATCAAGAAAGCCTTCGTCGTCGACGGGACCTACTACAGCGAACCTCTCTTCGAAGGTCTCGGCGACCCCGACCACGCTAAATCTGGCACGATTGATGAAAGCGGCGAGACAACCAGTCAAGGCTATCTTACTGCCACAGCTACAAGGGCGGTCATCTTCATCGAAGCTGATAATCCTGCGATTGGTCTGATGGCGTTCCTTGGCGTAGGAATGGCGGAGGTGAGTACGTGTGAGATTACCGTAAAGGAAGGAGACCATGTGGAGAAGGGTGCGCAGACTGGCATGTTTCAGTGAGTCTTGTGTTGATACACCTTCGTATAGATATTGATGCTGACATTGTATAGCTTCGGTGGTTCCACGAGCTGTTTGATCTTCAGGAAGGGCGTGGACGTGGAGTTCGAGCAGGATGTCAAGCCAGGGAGAGAAGTGAACGTTGCAATCAACAGCAAGATTGCTACCGTCAAGAATAAGGCGTGAAAATGGACCAGGCATGTGCAAGAGGTAATGAGATGGGGTATGTTATCGAATGAAGACGACATGAGTTACGATGATTCCTATGAGTTCTCTGCTTAGAGCAAGGGATAATGAACACGAATGAAACGACACGTTCTCCAGATTGAGTGCATAGCATTCCACGATAATATTGTCCCCAAATCCTCGACTGATTTCTACAATCCTTTTACTCATCTTGAATCTCCTTCTTGTGAGTGGCATTTCCTGAAGTGGCTGGGCGTGTCGTAGGCACACGGTATGCTATTGGAGATATAGCCACTTGTTCCTTTGCACAGCGTAGTCGTACATGCACCTCGCCATCCCCATCGTTGTCCGTTGGAAAGTGCACAGCATATAAAGCCGGAGGAACACCTACACGCCCTCGTGCGTCCCCCCACTACCTCACGTGCATTCTTCATGATTGGCATAAAGAAACCACTTTATCATTATTTCAATACTTTCTTTCCCTTTTCTTCCTTTCCCACACAAGCAGGAAGGAAAAAAAAGAGCAATCTCGTCACAGAATCCATGAAAGCTAGATAGGAAGGCAGCTAGCTATATACGTTTGTCTGCAACAAACTCCAGCCAACCAAAATATTTACTTCCTCTCTTTTTCTTCTTCATCCACTCGGATGATAATGGAGGATAATTAAATGACTTGCGCCTTGCTGCTTGTTTCATCTGAAGAAGCGCCGGTATCCTACTACTGTAAGTAGGCCATGTACCTGCCTCGAGCAGTAGCACAACGTTCCGCAGTAGTCTCTGGTGCACTTGTAATAAAATACAAAGAATTAAAAAGGAGACAGATAGAAAAATTTGGTGGAAATGTAAAAAGGTTCCAAGCAACATATAACCAACCCTCGAAAAGTCTCTCTTCCCAATACTCGCGCGAGATGATGATGGCACTGTACTGTACTGTACTGTACTGTACTGTACTCTTCCGTCCTCTTGAAAAGCTGATAGAATCTCTCTTTTCCACAAAAAAATCAAACAAAAGCAACAACAGTGCAACTTGTCCATCCAAACTTCCAGCCAACCGGAGATGAAGTGGATGTGTTCTTAGGGCGAGGATGTTGCTATATCGGCAGGCGGCGAAGCATGACCTCAATACTGCCAGCGGCGGCGAGAGTGAGTGGCGGGCGAACGGGCGGGCGGTGTGTCCACCCTCTCCAAAACCATCGGCCTCCTATCGGCTGCACCACGAACCCTTTCTCCCCTTCCCTTCCCCATCATCCACTCACAAATCTCCCTCCCTTCCCCTCCTCCCCTTCCCCTTCCCTCCCAACCTCTTCCGCACATCCCCCCAAAACCCGCCCGGCACCTCAACAAAACTCGCCTCATACGCATCAATCGCCGGTTTTTCCCAGACCAAATCACATTCCTCCTTCTTCACAATCTTCGTCTTCTTCAACAGCTTCCAGCCAACGTACAGCACGGGACACACCGCGACCATCAGGTAGAAGTCGATGAAGGAGGCGGTGGACCAGTAGCCGGGGACGAAGACGAGGTAGCCGTAGGTTAGGAGGGTTAGGGAGATGAGCGTGAGCCCGGCCCAGGCTATGTAGGGTTGGCCCTGTTGGGGGTTAGTGTTTGGTTGGGGGTGAGATGGGACTTGGGTGGGGGATTGGGGGTGTTGGAAGGGTGGTGTAGTACAACGGGGTTAAGGGGAAGTTGTGGAAAATGGGAATAGGGGATGATGGAAGTGAGACTTACCCAGCCTTTATAAGGTAGCGTGTTTCGGTCAATTCCCTGTGCTTTGAGGGCGCGGTAGAAGAAGAGGTAGGTTATGCACATGAAGATGTAATCGAGAAGTTGAGCCGCTTCTGTTAAGTTTGCAAACCTGTGCGTCGGATGTTTGTTTTAGTGGAATCATTCTTAATATGTAATCGTTCTCAAAATCAGAGGTGTACGAGGAATGCCAAAGGTTGGTACTGGAAGACAATCGATTCGGCAAAAGTGACGAGTGCTGCTGGTAATGTATGGTAGCGATGCTGCAGAGACGATGGTGGTGAAAGTCCTATCTGAGTTATCCGAGTCGGGTAAATTGTGACCAAGAGTGCACAAGCTCTGGAGCATGCTCTTAGCAGACAGCGTTGCAATAGAAGGCCAAAGATGAGACCGCAACATTTCGTAACTCAACCCACCCTCACAGAACTCACAGATCACAAAAGCAGAAAACATTCAAACATACCAACTAATAACCTGCGCCGAATTACTGCCCAGCTGCAACAAACTCAACAACGGAAACAGCGCACAAAAGCAGAAACAATAAATTGGTACACCCCTCTTTGTCGTACGACGCAGAAATTTGGGAGCTTTGCCTTCGAGGGCCATGCCGTATAGTGTGCGGCTGGAGGCGTATCTTTGACTTGATTAGCATGCACTTCATGTGTTTATAGTACTGAAGAAGAGCTAAACTTACACGTATGTGTTTCCGGCTGAGAAGATACTTGTTACGAGAAGAGCGTTTGTGATGTGTGGCAGGACGGAGATTCCCATGTTTTGCATTGCGACGACTGTGTATGATTATATTAGATGGATTATCGCTGATCACTTAGTCGTTCGATGGATGAGCAGTGGCGACAAGAAGAGCTGCGAGTGGTCCCGAGGCTATCATGAGGACAATGCGGTGCCAGCTACACTGGCTAAAGGTGGCGAAATAGGAAATGTGATAAGGATGTTTCAATTGCCAATCGACGTCTGCATCAAATTCAAAAAAACATACCATAAGGACTAGCCGCGGCACTTCCAGACCCATCATCCAGTTTCTGCGCCAAATTCGCATCATTGGACGGTACAACGATGCCAACGCAAAGAGCGCCAACAATGAAGAAAACGCCGAATCGCCAGTACATTGTCTTAAAAGCAGATTTGACGTATTTGCGTGGATATTTTGTTTCGCCAGCTACCATGGATAGATACTCGGGGCCTACGATGGTGAAGGCTCCTGTAGTGATGCATATCTCGTTAGTGCCGAAGTGGGAGACATGGTGAAAAGGATATGAGATTTACTGACCCTGGTAAAGACATGCGAGGAATCCCTCGAAGCGGCCGAGTGCGCCAGACGCTACGTATCTGTATATCTTGTAAGCACTATAAATGCGTTAACTGAGAGTTATGATGAAGAATACTCTTTGAAAGCTCCTGTTCAATTTGTTAATTTTGACAGTCAGCAGCCCCTGAGTCAAGCACATAGATTTACTAACCAGGATTTTTCCAGTAACGAAAGCCATAAGCATCGTGCTGAGGGTTACCACCGACCTAGAAGGAAGTCAGTAGGACTATTAGAACAAATATAGATTGAATAGGATTTACCATGGTGATGAATGTAAATGAGAAGACTATTCCGATCAAGATGACTTTGCCGATAGAGAGCCAAAACTCTGATTCTCCATACCATTTAACAGCGAATAGGTTGATTGCCCTTGATGCTGATTAGCATGTAATGCTTGGTGAAGGTTTCGCTTCGCCGCAGTTATAGTGGTGGAAGGTCATGTAGAATAGAGACAGGAGGATCTCAGCCTGAAAGAATTCCCATGATCTGATTCGAGAGTATCGCAGAGTTTGATACCTTCTCTTGCTAGCTCCTCGTTGCACAGGAACAGTTGTAGGCAGGTGGTAGGTTGTTTGTTGAGTTTGGAGGTGAGTGTTTATGTGGAAGAGAGGAGGGGGCCAATTCGACCGTGTAGTAGACACATCGCCTGCCCGTCCGCCCACCTGCTCACGGCCGTATTCACATCACCATTTTCTACACGAAAAAGTTATAACTCACCCATATAACACCACACAAGCCAAACAAATCGCCACAACCGGGACATCATCACTCCAAAACGTAACAACCAAGTTCAGCGCCGAAATCTCAAAAGGAATAAGGGCCAACTCATATACCAAAAAGTTGACCTTGACATTCATCAGCAAAAAAAATCACTCCACATTACCATCATTACTTTCACCACGTACCCCAGCCATGAAGCCAAAAGCCTCATCCACCCACTAAACACACAAACAACACCATCAGTCAGCACATCCATTCCCTCGCTCAACCAAATACAATTTCCTCTCAGACTCACCTTCCCACCCAACCTAACAAATCCACCACTAACCGGCATATAAACCGTCATCTCCGCAACACAACTATTAACCAGACTCAAAAAAACCGAATAAATCGTGAATCCCAGTAGCAGATTCCCAGGACCGCCCTCGATCAAACCATATCCAATACTGACAAACAGAGCAGTGCCGATTGAGCCTCCGATCGCAATCATCTGGATCTGGCGGTTGGTGAGATGGCGCTGGAGGCCGTCGACATTGGATTTGACGTCGCTGTCGTTGTCGTTGGTGGTGGAGGTGTATTCGGGGACGTCTTCGAGGTCGGCCTCGTTATCGTTGCTGGGGTAGGTGGTTGTCTGCGGGATGGCTTTGCTCTTGGATGGAGAAGTGAAGCTAGGCAACTCGATGCCACCACCACCACCATCGCCTCGGCCTGACGACGAGCCCTTGGCCATAACAATAATAATAATAATGCTTATCGTATGTTTTTGCTATGCAAGCCTTATCTTATCTATCGCGGTGATCCTTGCAAGGAGAATAGGTTAATGGTAGAGTTCCAGGTGGACAAGGTGGACATGGATGGCACAGAAACAGACTAGACGATGAGAAAAACAATTCAAAGCACGATCAGTGTTTAAGAAAATTGATGTTTTGGGTTCAAATCACAATAGTTGGTAGGAAAAAAGACGATTGATTCGTGACCAACTCGTTTCCTCGGTGGGCGCAACCTGGAACGGGTGTGACGGCACGTCATGGTGGAAAATCACTCAAGCCCAAATGCACAGAATCTAGCGGCACCCCCATTCCCTTTCTAATGACACCCTCATGCCTATGTAGGTCATGCAATGAAGCATGAACACTACCGCGCTCGAGGGAGGGTAATGGCTCGGGGCAGGCCCCCTATGCCCCCCTGTCGCTTGCCTAAAGACAGAGGCTTTGGGGTAGTAAATTCATTGTGAAATCGTAATAGACTAAACATGTAAAGCTTCGCTATAGAATTGCAACGCTGAAAGGCTGGATGAGGGTGTCGTTAGAACAATGTTGGGGGTGCCGCTAGATTCTGCGGCCCAAATGTGAGGAAAGAAGAAAGCAGGCTCCGAGACTGTGGTTGTTTGAGATGCTGTCTCATGATAGCTATCGCGTTGATGTTCATTCCTACAGTCAAAGTGTGCGGGAAGGCTGAGATGAATTCAAGCCGCGAGGGTGTTTTTGACCACCCTGGTGTCGCACATCATCGAGAAGGAGAAGCATTCGACATGAAGAGCTGTTCTTCGGCGCAGCCACAGAAAGAGAAGGCCGGGGCGTGACATGATTAAGAGACTGACAATACAACAAAGGCAAAAGAGCGCAGAGCTAAATATAATAGGGTATCATTCATTATTGACTATAGGACAGACGTTTTTCCGTCTTTATGCTCCAATTAGAAAGTACAGGAAAGGTATCGTTGTGGATCCATCATCACTGCCATTAGACGCCAGGTTGTGCACGAGATTGACTCATCATCGTGGACGCATCTAGTATTTCTCAGATCTCTCAGCCTGCTTCTCAGCCTTGTGCTCGCGGTACTCCTCCTTGGCTGCACCCATAATGCCAGTGCTGCCAGAAGTACCAGTAGTAGAGCTGTGGTGACCGTGAGAGTGGGTGGAACCAATCTCAGCGCCAGCAGCACCGAGAGCGCCACCGACGGATCGGGGCTCACCCTCAAAGCCATCGAAGCGCTCCTCGCGACCAGTGAGAACACCACCCTGCTTCTTGAAGTCGGCCATGCTGACAACGGGAAGGGCAGAGGTGGAGTGCAACTGAGCAGCGTTGTGGTGAACCTCGTGGATGGGAACAGTGGTGTGGACGACAGTTGGCTGGATGGTTTCTATTATGTTTGTCAGCAAGGTATCACCATGGAGATGGATAGAAGTAAAACGTACCCCTCTGGACGACAGGCTGGATGGTTTCATGAACGTGGTGGTGAATGTGCTCGCCAGCAATCACAGGTGCGACAGCGTGTGTGTGGGTAGCCTCAGTGATAACACGCTCGTCCTTGAATTGAGCAGCCTCACGAGCGAGACGTGCCTCGACCTCAGCAGCGTTGCCGTGTTCGAAAGTGCGGTGCTCAACAGCAACAAGGTTGTGAGTGTGTTGCTCAGGGAGAATTTGACGGTCGGTGACAGGCTGAACAGAGGTGTGGTAGTGGTCCTGGTGAACCTCCTTGTCGATGGCAGTGGTGACCTCCTCGTGCTTGGTGGGTCTGATAGTCTCGTGGAGAACAGCGGGTGCGACGCGCTCGTGGACGGTGGTGTCGTGGTGACCAGCCTTGGCCCTGGTAAATTGTTAGCCATCTGAGTCCGTCAAGCTGTGCCAGATCTCACAACTCTGTCATCAGACGAAGAAGCTGTGGAACTCCAAGCGTCTGATGAAAGAATAGTGAAGTGGAATGAGATGAAAGTACTAACATGAACTCCTGGACGGCAGCCTTTGCGTCGGTAGTCATTTTGATGGTAGTAGTTTGATTGGTTGGGTAAGTTGTAGAAGTCGATAGGTATCAGATGGAACTGAATGTGATTGAAAGTTGATGAAGAAGTGGTGTGATGGAGAGAAGGAAGAAAGAGAAAGAGGTTGAGAGGGGTAGAAGGTGTTATGTACCCGGGAGAGAGCTTGTCAGAGCAGGAAAGAGGGATGACGCAGGATATGCAGGAGAGTGGATACGTCGGATGGGCGAAACACAGCGCAACGACGTATTGCTTTTTGGGCCCCGCGGCTACTACGAAGCACGCACGCTATTGACATCAATTGCCACATCATTTCGTGTCTCTGCGTGGTTTTGATTGATTCTTTGCCTGCGCACTACGTACATAGCCCCATGTAACTATTCCACGAGCCTCACTATCAGGCACTAGCCACAAGAGCCTCTCGGCAGCTAGAACAACAAAAGAATAGACGAGAGATTCTAGAGATTCTAGACGAAGATCTGGATCGTCATCGATGCGCTGACTTCACACCTTGGAAAGTTTCCAGACAAAGAGCTTAACGCCTTGCTACCAACTATGACGCTTTTTCCTTTTCCTTAGCCAGCAGCGCGTCTAAGACAACGTGTTTCTCGCCGTGTTTGTCAGCTTGTACATTGAAACCTGGTCATTCACCCGAGCCGTACAGTCGTCGGCGTTGCTGGCTGCATGAAGCTCCTCACGATGTCATCTGTCTCAGTTGCCAAGGAAACATAGCTGGCAGAGTATAACCGCAATTCCAAGAATACGAATAAATGATGACATGGCAATTGAAACAGTTCGTCGCGATTCTGCGACCGACCTCAATGTAATGATCAGATAAGGGGCTAAATGCGGGGCTTCAGAAATCCAAGGCATTCAGCTGTGATGCAATGACAGCTTTGTTTTACATGGTTGCTGGACTGCAAGGTAGAAGAGAGTGCAATCAATTCAAGCGCGGACAAGTAGAGTAAAAGATGGGTGTATCAAACAGTAAACTGTCTAAGCTTAAGCCGATCAAAGGCATGACTTGAGTCTCATCTGAAACAGCTTGAAAGTTGAAGATTGTAAGGCTTGAGTGTGGCAAAACATGTGGCTGAAGCTGTTAGATGCCGAGTTCCCATTGCGTTTGGCTCACGTGGCGGATGACGAAACGAATTTGACCTCCAACAAGCTCGACTTTAACCACCACCTGGCAACACCAAGCTGATCAATCGTTCATTCAGGAACAATTGACGCCTTTCGCTGGCATCAATTGACCGAAGCATATCCCCCCCAAGACTACCTATTACACCTAAGTAACCACTTCGGCCTTTGTCCTTTTAGTAATGGCCATCAAAGACCTCTTTCGTCGCCGTTCAAAGTCGCAGACTCGCTCTCGCTCTAACAGCAATGGCAACGATCTCTCTCGTTCCACCACACCCACTCCATCTGCACCATTGAACAACGTGGGTTCCTCTCCGACAAGCAATAATCGCTCACCTCGTGATCGCGCCAGCACGTCGAACCTCATCGGCAATGCTGCAGCAAAGAACGCGCCTCCTTATGATTCGCGTCCTGCTGGTCGTCCACCAAGTATAGGGTCATCACCACTCCATGGCAATGCTTCTACTGGTGATGATCGTGCTGGCGCGCGTAGCATAGGCACAAGCCGGTCGATGGACATGCGTCGTACTTCCCAAGGCACGTCGACCACCACAGGTACTACAACCACAACTAGCGCCGCGCCCTCTTCGGTGACTACCACAACAACTACTCAGACCACTACAGGATCAAGGCCAGGTTCACGTCAGGGACATAAGCAGGGCAAGTCCGGCTCTGTTATTTTGTGCAGCGAGCTTAAGCTGATATTCCTGCCGCAGGATTGAGCATGAGTCAAGATCTTGGTCGCAACACCTATACTAGCCGTGAAGCACCTCCGCAACTACCTCGAATCGATTCCTCCAGCCTAGTAAACGACCATCAAGAGCCGTCAGGTGCCCTGCCGATTGCTAGCGAGGTACATTAAGCGTCGTTTTTATACCATTATCGCATCTAACCAAGCAATAGTTTTCATCCAGCAGCTGGAATCAACAGCATGGCTCTCCATCCATGCCATCATACGAAGAAGCGGTTCCTGTATGTTTCAAATCAATATTCGGAGGAATATCAGCTGACACGACTAAGCAGGGCGGTCTCAATTCAAGCATATCTGCTGGCGACGTCCCTATGACACCTACTAACACCAACATACACAACATACATTCGTCCAGCGGTGTTCCAGCGATACCTACCTCAAACACAACAGATCGTCAGCGATCAATGTCTATCCCGAGGAAGAGCGTGGGAGACTTGAGAAATGGCGGCAATGCGGCTACAGCAAGAAGTCAGATTGCTCAACCAGCTTCAACAACATCAGCAACAGGTCATAAACACAACATGTCCATCCCCAGAAAGAGCATCAGTGATATGAGAGATCGCAACGACTTGGCTGGGACGCAACAGAACTTTTCAGTCAAGGAGCAGTCTTTGGAAGAGTCGACCACCAGGAAGCCTGTTCCGGAGATGCCATGGACACAACCTGCGTGGACAGGATCTTCTCTAGGCGCAACGGCAATGGACAATTCTAACGCTCAAGCTGCAACAAGCGGACATGCTTCTTCGCCCACTGGCTATAATGCTCCACAAATTGGTGAGATTCGCGACGGACGCCAGCAGATCTATAACCGCCCATACTTGGTCGAAGGTGCGAGCTCACCGCCTTCACTCCAAGGTGTTGTTGACCTCACAAACACCGTGGACACAACCACGCACATTCGATATGCGCCAGGTAAGTCGTTGGAGCTCATTGGGAACATATAAAGGTCAACTCTAACAAATATTACAGCTGTTCTGCACGAAACCATAAGACCAACCGTCCACAATATCCGAGAGGAGCAATATACGCGCGAGTTCCACAACTACCACATACACCAACGCCAGCAGCCGATCATTGACGTTCAAGTACTTCCTCCGAAGCACCTTGTCAGGATCGAAGATGGAGTGTACAAGGAGGTGCCTGCATCACAGCTTCCTGGTCGTCCAGAGAGCCACTTCGTCATTGCTGAAACAGTCAGCAAGATTTCTGGTAAGACTGTCGACAGAAAGGCTATGGGTGAGAGGCGTTTCACTGCACGTGCTTTCGGTCCAGAAGAAGGAGAGCATCGAGAGTATGTGTCCAACGCTGGCGTGCCGACCACAGAATCTACATGGATTCATCCGCCCCGTCTGGCGCAAGCAGGACGTGTAGCTGGCGAGACGGTTCCATTCCCCATGGACCAGCGGGCAGAGGAGGCTGCTGTGAATGGACCTGGTTGGGTGGATGCAGAGGGTCATGTCGTAGTTGGTGGTGGTATGCCTGGAGCGATGCAGTAGAGCTGGAAAAAGCAATTCATGGTGGATGGTGATCAAATGAGAGTAGTAGTAATAATGTTGCGGTTGATGTACGATAGCTAAAAGTCGACAAGGCGAAGCACGAAGTATGAGATCCGATTCATTCAGTACTAAATGTTTGCCTGCTGAAACTCCCAGTGTTCTGAGGTTCGTTCTCGTACCAATCGCTATCGCTACAAGGGTTAATTGGTTCAAGGGGCACGAGGTACGGAATTGGTGGCAAATTTTCTTATCGAACGGAGTCCCCTCCTTGGTGCTCGAGAAAGTCTCAGAATTGCTTCCAAACCTTGAGTTTGAATACCTTGTTGCTCCCATACCACTACGACCTCGTCGCCTCTCTCTCGAAGTATCTGTCCTAATCGACATCAACACACCTCTGCCCTCCCGCCTGCCCTCACTTCTTCCTAGTCCACCATGGCGATGAACGTCGATGTCATTCCTTTCGCCACAACCCAAGCACCAGTACAAGCAACGATTCTCTGCTGCAACTGCGGCGCACCCATCGATGGCACAACTGCAGTAGGAGCATTATGTTATGATTGTGTCAAGACGAACGTCGACATTTCCGAGGGCATTCAAAGAGAAGCAGTACTACACACATGCAGAGATTGTGACAGATGGCTCGCACCACCGAATCAGTGGGTCTCGGCAGCACTCGAGTCGAGAGAGTTACTAGCACTATGTCTGCGCAAATTGCGTGGCCTGAGCAAAGCAAGAATTGTGGATGCCAGCTTCATATGGACGGAGCCCCATTCTCGCCGTGTAAAGGTCAAGATTACAATACAGCAAGAGGTCAACCCCGGCACGATTCTCCAGCAAACGTTCGAAGTCGAGTATGTGGTTGCAAACCACCAGTGCACGGATTGTCAAAAGTCATTCACACACAACACCTGGCGCGCAAATGTGCAAGTACGACAGAAGGTTCCGCACAAGCGAACCTTCCTCTACCTGGAACAGCTCATTCTAAAGCACGGCGCTCACAAAGACACAATCAACATTCAGGAGGTTGACAATGGAATTGATTTCTTCTTCGGACAGCGAAACCATGCAGAGAAGTTTGTTGATTTTCTGTCTTCTGTAGCGCCTGTGCAGAGCAAGAAGTCGCAACAACTCATCTCTATGGATGTTCACACAAGCACGAAATCATACAAGTTCAACTATTCCGTGTCGCTGGTACCCATTTGCAAGGACGACTTAGTTGCTATTCCACTGAAATTGGCTAAACAGCTTGGAAATATCTCCCCACTCACTATCTGCCACAAGGTCGGCACAGCTGTGAGTCTGCTTGACCCAAATACTCTCCAGATCTCGGATGTCAGCACACCCATTTACTGGCGGGCACCTTTCAGCTCTTTAGCGGATGTTCGCGAGCTCGCAGAATTCATTGTTATGGACATTGAATCCTTAGGTGTCTCGAAAGGACGATACCTGCTAGCAGAAGCGACAATAAGACGTGCATCCGACCTTGGCTCAAATGATACCGAGTACACAGTCCGAACACATCTTGGCGCCATCCTGCATCCAGGCGACTCGGTAATGGGCTACCATCTGACACGCACACAATTTAACAACCCAGAATTCGAGGCCATTGAACAAAGCAAGAACTACTCAGGACAAATACCCGATGTCGTATTAGTGAAGAAGGTGTACCCCCGACACAAGAAGAACAAGCCCAGAGGCTGGAGACTCAGGCGTATGGCGAAGGAGGAAGCGGATGTTTTGCCCAGAAAGCAAGACGCTAACAGGGACGAATTGGAGTATGAGCAGTTCTTGCGGGATGTCGAGGAGGATCCGGATTTGAGACAGACGATGAATTTGTACAAGGCGCAACAGGAAGAGAAGCGACGGAAGGCTAGGGAGGATGCTATGGAGGGCGTTGAAACGATGGAGGGTGTGGAGGAAGAGGAGGATGGTGGAGATGAGGTGGAGAGTGATGATGATGGGTTGGAGGTGCCGCTGGATCAGCTGATTGATGAGTTTGATGAGATGAATATGGGTTCGTAGATGGGGTAGATATCTGAATAAATATGTTCCTGTCGCACCATCTCCGTTGTCGTCATTGTTTACTTTGTGAGGTCGTGTCGATCATTCTTGCACCTCTATATTCGAGATGCTCTTGTATACCTGCGTCGGTTTTTCATGTCCTGGCTTGAGTGAGTAACAAGTGGTAAACCCGGCGCACGGGTGGAGAAATAGTAGCAGTTCTGTGACTCTGTCTGGTAAGGCGGGTTTGAGCTCGCAACTTCGCTCAACCTCTACATCAACATCTACTCGCAACCCTGCATACCCTAACAACCTCTCAATTACAAGCATAACATCGACACCTGTGCATGGTTCGCACCACTACACTGTCAGTGTGGTCAGCACACGAAGTAACCGCGTCTATACAAGATGAGTGCTTTCGTGAGGGTGTCTGGCGCGTCGAATAGTAGTTACATGGTGGGATATCCTGGGATCGCGAAGACATTGGTGAGTCTTTGAAGTCTCTCTTCACAGAAAGCTCACTCAAACATGCCTGTATAGCCAAGAATAGAAGGCAAGGTCGAACTTCGTCCATCCTTGGGCATCTCAGCGCCCGTCCTTGTCTCAGTCGTCACCATATTCCTTCAACGCCGCGAATCCATACATCCCTCCGCCGACTCCGTCACGAAGAAACACCTGACAGCACCACGCAAAGAGATCACAGAGATAGTGGGCAAAGAGATGCTTCTGTTCCGTTGTCACCCAGGGCGCGAAACTGAATCAGTGCTGTCTATGGATCTCCCGTTCATCATCCACATACCAGAGAAACAGTCCTTCACAATGGGGAGCACCAGCCGCCACGCCATCCCACCTCCCGCATCCATACAACTACCGTCACGAATAGCAGAAACAATGTACGAACTCATCGTCACCGTCCAACAAGGCCCTGCAACCCAGCACAAACACGCCTTCCCTGTCCCCTTCACAAGATACGACACCCTCTCCACCTTCGCAATGTACAATCGCCCTCAAGAATGCTCAAAAGAATCAGACCACCTCATCACCCTCTCCATCTCCCTCCCACGCTGGTCCTATGGTCCACTCGACCCCGTCAACGTCTACGTCAAGCTCTCGCCCAACCTCGACTGGCTGAGCAAAGCCCGCAAAGTAACAATCCAACGCATCACGCTCTACATCGACGAAGAAGTCGTCTTCAACCCCGAAGGCGACGAACCCACACGCAAAACACGCACGCTAGCCAAATGCGCACAGCAAGTTGGCGAGAAAATGCCAGAGGCAGGATATATGACCAATTTGAACGTCGAGTTTCCGGCCCGGGATCCAAGAGATGCGGAAGGCATCATCCCGCGTCCCAAGGCGGCGTTTCCGTCGTATAGCGTTGGAGGGTTCACGACGATGGGCTCGTTGTATAAGATTGAATATTATCTGACGGTGAAGGCGAGCTTGTCTGGTGCAAAGGATGTGATTCTGAGACAGCCGATTGCGGTATGTCCGTATGATCATGCGCAGTGTAAGGTCGAGATGGCGGCGATTGAGATGGCGTTGATTGAAGCGCAAGGATTGAGTCCGGATGAGCTTATGGTGGGTGCGCCGGTGATTATGAGGGCGCAGGAGGTGGGTGGGTTGAGGAGTTTGGGGGTGGCGATGGTGGGTGGGGTGAGAAGACCCATGATCGAGTGATGAATGTTAACGACTAGGAGTTTCTGAGGAGCTGGATAAGACAGAAGCTGAACAGTATCGGTATCCTTCGTCCGTCAGCACCAAGGCTGATTCAACTACCATTCACCGCCTGGGAAAGCACGACAACTACATTCGTCGATGACTGCCAAGGCACGCGTGAATTACTCGAAAAGCTGAAAGTCGCTTCAGAAATAGCTACAAGACTGGGACGTCACGATGCACATTGCTACATTGGGTTTGTCTCTCTTATACAAATCAGCACACGCAACAAAGATCGCAGCTGGAGCACGACCATCCAGACTGGATTCGAAAGAGGTTCAAATCGCCACATCAAGACTAAGTGGCTGGCCCATCAGCTTCTATGGTCGGGTCCGTCAGTCTACCAACCCTCTTGGACGCGTTGAAAGACGACACCAGCGATAACTGAGCGTCGAGCCGGTAGCGAGGGTACATCATATTCTCAGACAGACCAGAACTCAAACGACGACGCAGTTCAAGCGGGAGGAGTATCAAAGCATATACAACGAGGAGTGCCTGATAGAGGTAGGACAGGTTGGAGCCTAGCGACTTGGATATAGCGGCATTAATGAATCGGGAAGGGCTAGTCATTCAACGAGATACACGAGAAGCAGCAACAGCGCGAAGAAGCAGCATCTCTGGCTTGCGGTACGAGGTCGACAGAGATATTACCGGCTTGATTGACGTAAGACTTGCCGGAACGGAGGAGTCACATCAACTGTTTACTGGATCAGCCGGCATTCGCTGAGGAGGAACAGAAGCCTATTGCACAGTCACAGCTCTCCCGAGCAGAACCCATCAGGAGTAGCTAAAGAAGTGGCAGAAGTAAATGGCACATTGCCTGGAGGCACAACAAAAGCACTGATAATTGACTCTTGTGCTTTTTGAACAGTCGTGGGAGGATGAGATGGAACAGCACTAGCTGATGATTGAGCACAGAGTACTAATAAGGATTATGTGACATCACAACAACGATCGAGCAAATGTGGACAATAGATCGAATCCGAATCAATGGTGCTTAATGTGCCTTCAAGTTGCTGACAGTAGTGCCAAGAGTAGTAGAAGTTGCGTGTCACGTGCTGTGCTTTCCGTTTGCGACAACGTTTGCACTCGCGGCTTCTTCTCCTCTTCCCTCCCTCCTTGCTTCACTTTCCATTGACAACCATTATCATCATCATCATCACCGCGTCTTCAATATCTGCTATACATTCAAGTTCGCTTCAAGCATCACCTCACAATTGCCCTCTCTTTGTTCGACACGTCAATAGCCACTTGACGCATTGACCCCAAAGCGCTTAACCACAACACACGTCTTCGCGCTCAGTCGTTCTCTCTACAAGTAAATCAGCCCTTCCACTCTTCCCAGCCAAGTTACCCGCGTCTCTCTCAAAGAAGACAAGCGACTCTCGCCAAACCATTCAGATCCTGATTCTACTCTACCACAGCCACTGCCCAAGAACAGCTCTACCCAAACCAATCTACAAACATGTCTGGCAAGCTCGATCAATCCCTCGACGACATCGTCAAGACCCAGCGCACTGGTCGTAGTCGCGGCCGTGGTGGACGTCGATCTGGACCTGGTGGCGCAGCTAGACCTGCTGCTGCAGCCCCTGTCGGCGGTGTCGCAAAGTCTGCTCGTGCCCCAAGAGGCCCTAGAGCCCCTGCCGCAAAGGCCGCACCTGTCGTGCCTGCCAATGGAGAAAGCAAGATCATCGTGAGCGGCCTGGTATGTTGTCCACAAGCACACCATGTGATTAAGACTTACTAATTATATGTACAGCCCGCCGATGTTTCTGAGCAGCAGATCAAGGTATGTTGAGCATTCTGCTCATCCTTTTCACGGATCGCGCTGCTGTCTTCGTCGAACCTGCTTTATCGCCCATGCCTACAAAGGACTGCCCACACTGCTACAAGACCAAAAGACTCCATACCCAAGCTTGTCTCCCACTTGCATAAAGTGGTCGAGAATATCAGCGCGCATGTTGAGCTGGTCCTCGTCACTACATTGCATTCGAGGATGTAGGATAGCGTCGCCTGGCAAGCCACTATTCCTGCTAGAATGACGACGAGTCCCTGAAGGACTGTCACTAGCTTGTGTCAGTTCCCTAAATCAGCGTAGCCAACCCAGCAAGAGATGCCTTATGAGATTACTTTCGAGACACTTGAGCGAGCGTTGCAAGAAGCATACAGTATAGCGTACGAACCGCCGCCTCCGCAGAAGATTGATGACAGTGACATGAATTACCCATCACATCATCGAGAACCCAACGACACAATTATGGACGACAACTTCCAAAATGGTCGAATCTCAATCTGGCTTATGGCTCTCAACAATACTAACCACTAACGCTTCTGTGCACGCTCGCCAGAGTTTGTCGTGGTTTGCAATATGTACAATATGAAAACTACACCAGGACACGTCTGGCAAATCTCAGCAGCGCTCTACTTGATCTAACGTTAACCGACCTAAAACGCTAATGGCATCTTTCTCCTTACCTTAGGATTACTTTTCAAAGACAATCGGACCAGTCAAGAGAGCACTTCTCACCTATGGACCGAATGGACAGAGCCGCGGTATTGCCACCATCTTCTTCAGCCAGCCTGGTAGTGCCGCAAAGGCTGCATCCACATTGAATGGAGTCAAGGTTGACAACCGCCCAATGAAGGTGCGTAAATTACTCAATACTTCCATTTGTGACAGCCCATTAACATCCTGCAAGATCGAAGTCATCGTCGGTGCCGAACAGGCTGTTGCCATACCTGCAGCAAAAGGTCTCGGAGACCGCATCGCGTAAGTTGTTGAGTCGGCCATCTGAGGTGATAGTACTCTGACACCACACAGTCAGCCGAAAAACGCCGCAAAGGCTCAGCCCAAGCCTGCTACTGGAGGTGCTCAGAACGCTGCTGGAGGTGCGAAGCCTGCTGGACAAGGACGTGGTCGCAAAGGAAAGCGTGGCACCGGCAAGCCCAAGGCAAAGTCTGCAGAGGAACTTGATGCCGAGATGATGGACTACTTCGCGCCTGATGCTGGCAATGGTGCAAGCGGTGAAGCTAACGGCGCGGCTCCAGTTGCTGCTGCTCCAGTGGCTGCTGCTGGTGGCGAGGGTATGGTTGAGGATGAAATTATGGTACGAACATTGCGCGCCGGCTACGACACGACACTTGAAGCTGACAATCCTCATAGTAATCTAGCTTTCATGCTTGGACGCATGCAGGACCTTATTGTCTACAAGCTGCATGACGGAATCGGTGCGTGAAGCACAGGCGTGTGATACTATTGGGAAGATTGCTTTTCTGCTTAATTAGGCTATACCAACCACTCCAAGGTCAACAATCGAATCATGCTGATACCATTGTCCTGAACCAATATTCTCTCCCAACACTCTCAGCACTTTACAGAGCGCTATCTCACACTACGTAGCTTTTCTGAAACATGATTGGCTATTGGAGAAGAGCCCCGCTAGATTCTGCAATGGCACTGTTCGACGTACTTCTTGCGCCGTGGTCGAGTTCCTGCGCGTCATGCATAGTCACAGAGTAAGCCGAAACCATATTGAAGCTCTATCACTCTACAGACTGGAAACGCTTTAATGCAATCTGGGAGCAACGATCCGGCCTTTCTGGTGGAGGACACAATGCTCTCTGTATTGCTTATCTTTGGGTTTCCAATGTTGCGGGCCCTAGGAGGTTATGCAGCGCTTCTCTCAACCGACAATGTTCATGCTGCACGGAGGCACAGGAATATGTCTTTCTCTTGTCGTCGATTGGTTCGTGCTTGCCATGTATGTCATGCATCTAGTCGTCTCCTCACCCTTTCGTCCGACGACCAACCGATAGGCTGCACAAGACAAGCTTGAGACAACCCTTCGTCCCTGTGCGGCAACTTGTGCCAATCTTTTTTGGTCAGTCATGTTACTTTCTTGCATCAGTCCTGCAACGTGGGCAGCACTTCAATTCGGAATGTATGAGGTTTTACCATTCGATCTCTATGAGTGATTCACCAAACATGACTTTTTCGTTCTTCCATTTTCTTTGACGTCCTCAAACCCACCTGTCATCTTGGAACGATAAGCATAGTGACCGTGTGCTGTCAGAGGGAGATACAAGCGCTTCTGTTGTCAAGGCAATAAGCGAGTACATATTTACTTTTGTACATGTCTCTGACCTGTATACTCGCTCACGGTAATGCTGGGCAGCTTGTATCTTGTTACAGAAAGATACATCTTACATGGGCAAAACTATTGGCTATCCTACAAAGTGGATGTACAGGCGCTAAAACGGTCCAGATAGTCGAGGTAGGTACGCTCGGGTGACACAAAGCTATAAGAGCTTACCGTGCCTCGCACCACTTTGTGTCACCTTCTAAATCAGCTTCTACACGCAACGCATTACCCTTTTACCCTATGACTCCTGGACTTGACCGCCGGTACTGTGTATTCCCGCACCTTGCATACACCCTCGATACTCGATAACTCGGTTGTGATGTATCTGAAATGTTACTTGTCGCCGCAAAACCTCGATGCACGACATCTACAGTTCATGCAGCTAGCACGAGTGATCGTCCTAAGCAATGGAAAGGGACACTCAGTTACCCAGGAACAGTCTCTGGTCTCTGACACGTCACACACTGTCGCCTAAGCTGAGGATTCTGTAATAGGCCATACTGACTGGTCGGCTGGGTTCCACACTGCCAGCGCATTCACCTCTGGTCCGACGCGACCCTTATATCGGTCATACTGTATACCACCTGCGCTATGACTCCTTCCTAGACCAGGCCTGTTGTGGCTGCTCGCACATAGTATCGGAGGTTGGGTCGTACGGAGGGCTTGGGCCCTAAATGTACTTATACTTCTTGACCCGAGCTACCTACAATATTGCGCACATCTCCTGACCATATTTGTACTAACAATAACACGTCTACCAATGTGAAGAAGTGACAGCACTAATTGGACATGTCGACAAACGCCCAGCGCAGGCAAGCTGTCCCAACATCCGAGCTACCGTCGTCTGAAACTTCGAGTGTTTCTGGTGACTCGGCTCCAGGTCAACAAGTAGAACGCTTTCCTATCTTTCAGCCCTGTTCGGCCACGGCGGCTTTGTTTCTCTTTGCTTACAAGAACATTGTTTACTGTCTTCATCACGACACTCTTGCTCTAGAAAGAAAGCTGGCGAAGCACAAGGCTGACATATCTATCGTTGCTGCTGACAATGTTAGCGAGCGTCATGCTGGACGACTCGCAGTTAGCTACGATGTGGGCACGAATGCAATTATTTGGGATCTCTTCTCAGGGAATGAGCTAGCACGGTTTGCTTCCTATGAGTTTGTCAAGGTGGCTAGCTGGCTCATGGATGGTCGATTGGCGTTTGGTACGTCGCTCTTGCCCTTGTTCACCAATTTGATGTATTGACTTTGAGAAGGTGACGTGCAAGGAAGCATCACATTATTTGAGCCAACAACATCAGAACACTTTACCATCACAACTATCTTCGATCCAATCAGTGCTATTGCACATTCGCCCAACTGCGGCATGCACGCTATCGGGTAGGTCGTCCTTTATTCAACCATTGCTCGACACTGTCGCGACTGACAGTCGAATACAGATATGAGAATGGCTCCATATTGATCTGCCAGCTCGAGCCTTCTTTCGCAATACTGCACTCACTGTCGAGCACTCATGGTCCTTCTTCTATCGCGAGCCTTGCTTGGCATGGAACACTAACGAAGCAGAAGACGGAGATGCTTGCTGCTCAGAGTGTAGATGGAGACCTTCGGGTATGGGGCGTACCTAAGGCATCTGATGATATCGCTCGGATGATTAGAGTCATCAATGCACCACAAGATGGTCAGGTGCGGATGGCATGGTCTTCGTGGTCTAAAAGTGGACGTCTTGTACAGTATTGTGATGGGTGAGTGTCTCATCTCTTAGTCCTGCAGCTCCGGGAGAATCGCTCTAACGTCCCTGCAGAGATACTCGAGCTTGGGATGTACGAGCAAGAAACATTACTTATGAGTGTGTACCAACGGTACAAGATGTTATTGGCATCTCGGTGTATGGTCCCTCGGCTACTCTCCTTACAATCACTAGCGACTACAGGATCCAGCAATACGACCTCATCGGGCAGGATGCACCAATTTTAGTTGCAGAAGTGTCACATCTGAGAACAATCGAAGTGAGCAGTGAGGCCAAGGGTAAAAGCGTTCTAACCCATCACAATGCCACAACGAAACCAATCACCGAAGGCGATGAGGCCGGTCCCGCACCATCGCCATTCGAGAAGATGTCAAAAGGTAAGGAGGTCGAAAAGTACGATGACGAAGAAAGAGACAAAATAGGACCACTTAGTCCGGTTTCAAGCAAAGCATCTGTAAGCTCCGCATCATCCTACGGACGACGATATCGAGCTACAGCACAACGCTACGCAACACCCGGCTCCGACATCACCGTCTTCTCAAATGCAGCTTCAGCATTGGGTACCAGATCCACCTTCAGCAACAGGGATCGAGCGTCGCGCTCCGGATCCGCTGCCCCTCCGCTTACACGCTCATCCGCACTTCGACAGGAGATCCTGCGAAGTCCAGACAATAACGCCTATCGAGTCAAAGACGCCGACCTTTTTCCCCACATACGCGCGCGCCTCGCACAAGTCGGGCTAAAGATACCTCAGACTGGACAAGAGATGACGGTAAACGGTCTGCAGAGAGAGATGCTGAGCGTTGTTTTTGACTGGCCTGATGGTATTACTACGCTTTTGAGATTCGAACGTAAGTTGTTACCACATCAACCATTGTTTTTCTATTTCCCTATCATATTCTTTTTATATAAATTATCGTTTCATGATACTTATATTTCGTTTCACTATAGAACAACGTCATATACCCGGCTCGGTTGGAAGTGTGCTGCTATCGAAATGGCTTGGTGCCTCTGGCACGGACGCGTTGGCGCAAATGATTAGCTCAGAGTCTATGACCTCTTCAGACTGGATGCTATTTGCTCTTAGTGGTCAACTCGGGCAAGGCTCACAACGCGCTGTTGGCGAAGCATTCGTGTGTCGATTGCTTGAGACAGGAGAAGTCAATTCTGCAGTGGCTATCTTGCTTGGCATGGAGGAGAAAGAAGTTGCTGTCGAGGTGTACTCGACCAGACAGTGCTTTGTCGAAGCTGTCCTGCTCAATGCTGCTGTACGTCCGTATCAATGGGACTCTCAAGCGCAGTTGCTTCGCAGATGGGGTGAGACACTTGTTGCTGCTGGCCAAACTGAGGCGGCTGTCCGAGTCTTTGCCTGTGCTAGTATGACGCCGTCACGAGGCTATGTTTCTGCTTCGACCACTGATCAAAGCGACACGGAGTCTGACTTGGCTCCCTTTTCGTCTCCGCCCATGTCGACGCCAATCTCGCCGCCTACTGCAAAGAATCGGTTGGCGGCGATGAACGCTCCGTTGAAGCTGGTTACGACGTTCGATAATAGCAAGGCCTCGTCCTCCAAATCCCCACAACCTAACACTGTGATCTCGCTAGAAGTTGGCGAGACATGGCGTCACACAGCGAAGTCGAGTCGAGAACGGTCCGAGTCAAGAACAGCTACTCCTGGTAGCTATACAAGGCAGAGATTGCCATCAGCTTCAAGCTCGAGTCGTCATCAGCCTGGATCTGGGTCGACTACCAGGGCGTCGTCCTCGCAACGACTAGCACCACCATTGCCAGATGTAGGCACACCAAGCAGTGTGTTGACCGCGAGACCTGGTGGCGGCAGTGGAGTTGAGATCAAGGGCGAACGTGCCAATACTGGGAGACAGGCTAGCCATCGATTGCCAACTCCTGACATCAGCATTACAGAGCACTCAGGAGATCAGAAAACGACGACTGGAGAAGGAGGAAGCCCGAGGTTTCTGGATGACATTTCCAGACGAGTTAGCAATGTCATCTCTATGCAGCAAGCTCATAGTCCAGACGCTTTGCAACCTGGAGCAGTACGCGGTCATGCACGCCGAGCAAGCGATAATTTGGCACATCAGAGATCATCTCCAGCTCCTATCCCGCAAGCTGACGTCGCGAGGAGGTCGCTGGATACCGGAAGAAGGTCATTGGACACCGGGACCAGACCACATCTGTCAACAAAAGAGCTCGCTGCTTTGGAGCTGGAGGAGCGTCGTCGCTCATTGTTGAGACGGCCTTCCATCCCTGCCATTCCACATCCGTCTGAGCTTGTGCCCCGGACTCGAGGCAGTTTCCAAGGCGAATTATTGACTTCGGCAGTCTATAGTCGGGGATTGGGTCTGGGCATCGAGCGAAGCGCGACAGCCGATCCTGTCACGATGGCAAGACATGGTCAGCAGTCATTTCTGCATCAAGACGAGTCGATTTCTGCCTCGATCACATTACAGCCGAACGAAAGTGTGTGGCAAGCAGGAGCAGGAAGCGTAGATGGTCCAACACTTCCATCCACAGTCTATCAACGCCCAGTGATCCCTCGCTCGATGACAGCACCACCAGAAGATCCCGCCGCCACAGCCATGCGAAGACGAAACAGCCTCAAACCGAACCGTCAACTCGCTAATATCGATGAAGCTGCTGCTGTTGCAGGTCCAAGCACGCCTCCTCGCACCCGGCCCCCTCGTCCGAGCCTAGATGCAGATGGCGACGTCTTTCCTGAATTTTCACAACCCGACATTCTTGCCCTGGCGCGTCGAAGGACAAACTCATCGCCACCACCACCGCCCCCACCACCTCCACCTCCACCACCTATCTTTGCGCTGGCGAATTCAAATTCATCACCAACAAGCATAAGAGACTCAACCTCAATGGACGTTCCCCTCGCCCTCGACGACTCCACGGTCTCTCCCTCCAGCACACGAACGCGTCGCCCCGGTGTCTTGACCTCTTCAAGTACAGGTGGTGGTGGTAGTCGTCGACCCAGTCTCGATCGCATCACCGCAGCTGTGACGCGCCGGATCCGTAGCGCGAGTCGTACTGGTAATCAGAATCAGGGTACGAATGTTACGAATACGGGTAGTCCAATTACGCGAGTGGTGAGTCCGCCGTATGAAACTGTGGTGTATGATGGTGGAGCGGCTGAGCAGGGGCAGAGAGGTGTTGGTGAGGGAACGGGAAGTGGAAACGTGGTGTATAGGCATCCGAGGGAGGTTCGGGAGAGGGTCGTTAGGGAGGCTAGGGAGAGAGGAGAGGGTGGTGGGGGTGGTGGGGTTTGAGTTTTGGGTTGGGCGTTTCGAAAGGGTTGGTTTACGGATGTGGTATGTGATTGTCTGGACAGATGAGTTCGGCTTGGTTTCTCTTCTCCTTCCTCTTGCTCGTTTCTCCTTCTCTTCTTCCTTTTTTTTCTTCTTGTATGGGACCGATAGGAGTATTGGGCAGGGCAGAGCTTTGTTTTGAGCAACTGTACATGTGTCAAGCTGGGCATCGGGCTGTGCTTTGAATGATTGATGTCTAGAATACGACTTTGTATGTATGATATAATAGCATGAAAATGCTGTTTTTCTGTTCTGCTCTGCTCTGCTGTGCTGTGCTTCAGATGATGCAATTAGGTCAAGGCGTAAGAATCCCAGACACAACTACACACGTCTCTGAGATGCTAGCAAGCAAACTTCACCTAGAGTAACTCGTCTTACGTCCTCCTGGTGCTGAAGTATATTGATGCCCTTGCTGATAGATTATTCAAATTGAGCCGGGCACAAAGCATAGATGTTCGCAGGTTCGTCCATATCTTCGTCTTGACAGTAGCTCTGGCAGTTATTGTCCTTGTCCTAGTTGTAATTGTGAGGTCAAAATCATCTATCGGACATTTGTTGCCTTGTTAGACTGTGAGCTCATCACCAGGGCGTGAGCTATCATGCCTTACTATGTCAAGGCACGATTGCCCATGGTGATCTCGCGATCGCCCTTCGCAATAGTTTGCATAACGTCAATGAAGACACTTCATCTTATGCTCAGCCAGGAGGGGCAAAATATTGAACGAGCATATGGGTCGGAGCATCTGCGATCGTGAGCAAGTCCCGCACTTTTGGAGAGTGCTACCGTTATAGCAACACTTTGTTTTTTTTTCATAGCAGCTACGACAACAAGAGATCCTCGCCCTGCCTCCTAGAGTAGACTGCATTTTCCTGATGCCGTGAGTATCGGCGGGAAAATAAAGTGTTCCAAGCTAATGCATGCTGACATGCTAGCACGTACATGCAGATAAGACAAATAGCCAAGGAAAGCCCAAGGTCGTGCTATCAGTCGTAGGCCACTCCTGCTTTCCACATCTTCGTTCTTAAACTCGATCTCCTTCTTCTCTACCTCCAACACCTCCTTCTTGTCTCGTCGATTGCGGTAGAAGGCTTCAACTTCAGCATCATCATCATCATCCTCCTCTACCTTCCTTTTTCTGCCCGTAGGCTGCTTAGTGTCCTTGCTTAGTGGTGTAGATTTGCTCGCCACCCACGTTCTAACTTCCTCTCCACTTACTACCTGCCACTCAGGCTTCTCTTTCGCCTCCTCCTTCCTCACTATCGCCTTCCCTCTCTTCGGCTTCTTCACCAGCACCAACAGACCAGCTTTCAAGAGCTCGAGCTCGAACTCCTTGGTTCTTTCTAGTCTATTTCCGGAGAGGCCACTCGTTGGTGTTTCGACTGTTCAGGTAGTGGTTTGGGACGAAACATCGTCCTCTTCATCGTCTTTATCGGATTCTTTAGGCGTCCTCCGTTTGGAGCAAATTCTATGGAGGAATCTCTTTGACAGTTGTGGCGTGTCAGGCTTAGCGAAAGGCAGCTCAATTAAAGCGATGGTGTGTAAGAAGGCCTCAAGTGACTTGTGGGAAGAGTCTACGATAGACCTCGACGGCTCGGTCGACGACGAGGGTATAATCGAGAGAAGGTTTAGTGGTGTAAGGGGTTTCAGAATAATCAAGCGAAAGATGTCGGTGTGAAGGACGAGACATGTAATGGCCTGGGACTTCCTACCTAGTTGAGTGATAGTTGATCGGATGATGGCTAGTTGAGATGATCATGAAGACCAGGTGTGAGGCGTGCTGATGCTCTTCTAAGTCGTCTAGCTTGTCATCTCCTAGATGTGATCTCAACCAAGCTCGAGTAAGATGCAGAACTAAAACCAGGTGTGAGGCGTGCTGACGCTCTCCTACCTCGTCTAGCTTGTCATTTTCTAGATGTGATCTCAACCAAGCTCGCATGAGATACAGAATCAAAACCAGGTATGAGGAGTGCTGGTTACCAATCCTAGAGCTCCTATTCGCCCCTCGCAAATTGCAATCGCAACTCAAAGTAAAACAAGTTGTGGAGAGTGCTGGAGAAGTTTGCGATTGGCAAATCTAAGACATCAGACATGGATCTCAGCTCGGCCAACTTAGGATATTCGCTGAAAATAAAGCATAGCATAAAGGAAATGAAGTCGTGAGTGCTTCCCTCATTATTTCCGACATTATCCTCTTCTTCTTACTACATCTCATCCCAGATTCCAGCTCCCAGTTGTATCACTCGGAAAACAGCAATGCTTACTTCGCACTTTGCCACTTCGTGGTCTCTCCACACACACCAAGCACGTTCTCGCACAGCATGCCTACTCAAAATGTCAGCGACTACTGAAGCAAGATTTTGCTATGCTCCAGAGGAAACACGTACAATAAGCTTTGCCCGAAGGCTCTCCCTCTGGGTGGGGCCGAAGGGTGCCCTAAGGTGATGTTAGTTCTACAAAACTGAAGACTGAGATCATACTTACGTTGCTAGGGTCGCTGGTCATGGCTTCAGTTATCTGTTTCCAATAGGATTAGTAACGGTGGAAGGTGAAGACAAAGGAAGACGTACTATAGAATGTAGTTGCTGATGATGAGAAAGAGGGAGAAAGAAATTAAATTAGAGGGGAAATCAGCTGTTTTTACTACACCGCAGGGGTCTGGACGTGGCAATAGTGTTAGGGAGTGGCAAGGGATACCGACGGCATGGCTGAAGTAACAAGATCAAGCGGAGCTACCGTAGGGCTCTCCTATTCGCTGAACGGCACATTCTTACGTATTTCCAGATGGTGATCTTCAGATTCCAGAAGAGTCTGTTCAATTCGAGCATGCTCGTTGAAAGGATGGGAGCCGGCATCCTTGAGTGCGATGTCAGCTTCATACATAACCGTGGTCTGGTCTATCGTCACATTATAAGTTGAAAGATCACTTACGCCTATTTTAAAGCATACAGTGCAAGCCTTGGTCGATACCTTTGAGGTAGACTTTGTGGCCTTCGACTTGACCGGTTGTGCGTCTATGGAACCTGTGTTCTTCTTTGGCTTCTTGTTTTTCCGGCCACATGCACTGCCTTGTTGTGCCCAGCGTTTGGTTGTGGGTGCCACCGCATCATCAGCTACAGCATCCGCTACAAGGGTCCCTGACAACAGGGACGAGAGGACGACTGGCTAGTAGAAGTCTTGCGTCTATAGTTGTGTGGAGATATATCGCGTTCTCGAGTAGAGTCCGGAGCGAATTGGAGATACTATCATCATCCAACAGAGATTTGTACTCCTTAACTCGGTCTGCACCCTTTGACCATGTTTCGGGGGTATGGCGCTTTGAGATTTTCCGTGCCGTGAATGCCTTGATCTCAATGTGTGTGCGGTGCTGGGGGACTTCTCAAAGACTGCTGACCTTATCTAAATTAGCCCTATTCCATGATGTAGTGCGATAGAGATGTCGAGGAGAATGGAGACATTCATAGAGGAAAGAGAAGCGCGTGTCGATTGCTGAAGGACTCTTCACATACTGCTAAATCATCAGGTTGGCCCTGTCCGAGATGCAGTGAGCTAGAGATGTGGAGGAGGGTGGAAGTATCCACGAAAGGAAGGTATGCATGTCGGTTGCGGGAGGTCTCCTGGAGGTCGGCCTCTGCATGACGATGAGGTGCGCTAATATAAAAAGAAAATGGATTACAAGAATGATGGGCATTCACTGGATCTTTGGTCAAACACAAAACAAGATCTGGTATACAAACCACAAAACGAGCACATTGAGTCACAGTACCATAATCTTTAGTCACTTAACAAAGCAGCTTTTCATTTGCTAGCTCATGATTGTCAGGATACACCAGCAGTCGCTCTTCTTTGACATCTCATCTCATCAGATAATTCTGACGTAATTACAACTCCTTCGTCTATTTCTTCTTGTCCGCAGCGTGCTTAGTTTGTTCCTGTAGCTTAGCGAAATCGTTTGCGCTGGAAGCGCCACCCTCTTCGTCTCTGTCGGCCTTGATCTGTTCACAGAGGTGGGATGTTAGTCTCGTCTCCTCTTTCATGTTGATTGTAGAATAATTGTTGATTCTTTAGGTAATTGGGCAACGGTGGTAGCGCAGGGAAACGACTGTGTGTAAGTTGCATAGTCCCGATCGTGGGCAAAGAAAATTGACATACGGCGCTCTCACTGTCAGAGGCAAGCTCGTCTACCCAGTGGCCCTTGCCCTCCTTCTGCTTCTGCAACTGATCTTGCTTGTGGCTTTCGGCTTCCTCAGCGCGACCTTCGGTGTCTGAATATCAAAGAGGATACGTTAGTAAAGCGTTCCATGTGTAGTATCATTGGTTTCGTGCTTGGCATGGATGCTCTTTCCAGCATTCAAGCAGCTCTAAGGCTTTCTGTCTTGTGGCCCTCTGACGCCTTCAAGCAAGTTGTGTCTTATTGCGACGAGACCAAGGATGGAGCCGGGAGGTGAAGGAGGGACTTACGAAGTGCGCTCTCCTTGCCAGCAGCTCTCAACGCTGTGAAGTGGAAGCTGGATCGTTGTACGGGAGCTGGTGAGATGGTAGAAATGCGCTTGCTGGCGGCAAAGCGGAGGGATCGGATGATGGCGACCATGATGAGACTGTAGAGTTGATGGTTGGGTTACTTGTTGGGATGTGGAGTGCAGTATTTCTGGATGCTATTGTTTGAAGCTTGAATGGAGGTTTGTTTCTGTCCTCGGTACGAACCTCGTCATTGGTCATATTATTAATCACGACAAGCTCATTGGACTTGGCTTTGAAACAATAAGTAAAGTAAGGTAGGCAAAATTACAATGTTACTTTAGGTAGTAACACACTGATAGTGGTGATATTATACTAGGAAATGTCGTTGATTATTCTCGAGATTGCTCGGAGGACTCTGTACTTTAGCTTCTCCAGGACATCTACGCGGTACTGTCATCAATGACAGTACGTTTCTTCTACCTTGAATCCTTCTCCATCTGTCCACAGCTCTAAGTCTTCGTCCGAATGGTCTCTTTCATGTACCAGTCATCACTTCCCAAAGTTAACACTATACCCTCCCGTCTTCTCATCCTTCACAAACTTGAAAGCATCCGTACTCAGCCCAAAAGGCTTCAACAATCCATTCCCCAACTCCTTCAACTTCCCCATCATCTCATCAACATCCTTCTTCTTCGCCTCTTCCAACCTCTTCGGCAATGTCGTCACAGCCGCCCTCACCGTCTTCATATCCAGCGGACTCAACGACGCCGCCAATCGCGGTGAAAGCAAGAGCCGATAGTCTTCTTCCGCAGTCTGGAGAGCAGACCAGGAGCCGATTTCGTTGTTTGCTTTTGCACGACGAAGAAGGGCTTTGACGCGCAGTTTTTGGACTTCGTCGAATGTGTGGCCGGATGCTGCTAGTGCGTCTATTGCTGCGGCTGTGGCGTCGTCGACTTCCTCTATTATGTCTGGTTCTGCAGCTGGTGCTGGAGGCGCAGGTCGTGCTGTGGGCAGCGGTCGATCGCGAGTATTGCCATTCCTCATTGATTCGATACCGGCCTTCTTAGCATCATTCCCCTTGTCGTGTTGTTCCGTCTTCTTAGGCTTGGGTAGCGGGTCCAGCCGCTCCAGGCAATCTAAACTTTTCGTAGCGTGCTCGACAGCTTCCTTCCATTCTGATAATTTGATATGGCATGCTGCGATATTCGCTTGTAGGACTGCAATTTCGTAGTCGAGATAGGTTGGGCAAGAAGCTAGAGCGCGGTCGTAGGAGCTTATTGCAGAAGAGTACGAAGAAGAGGTGAAGAAGGCATTGCCGGCCGTTTTGTCAGTATTGGAAGTTGCAAGCAGGGAGGCTTCTTCCTCCGGAGGGAAGCGTGGGATTGATTGAGCAGGTTCGGTGTCATCGGTGGTCACATTGGAGGGCGTTGGTATCGGAGGTAATGAGGGTGTTATTGGTTCTGTCTTCGGTTGTGGTGCCGGGTGTAGTGGTGGTGACGTTGACGTGCTTGTTTCTGCATCATGGAAGTCGTCATCTTCATGGAGATCGTCATCGTGGGCACTGTGAAAGGACTCAGCGTCGCTATCAGAATCGTTGTGATGCCGCATTGTTGCTCTACCAGATGTGGATGGAATTGATCGACGTGACAGCTTGGAACAATTCTGAAACCTCCGATCAACTCCGTGGAGATCTCCGATAACATTTATGGTAGGAGTGTATTGCTCTTGTCATCTTCTCTCACTTGACGAGTACACAAGCAATGGCACCACCAACCATACGATGGTGAGTATTGAAGCCAACCCAATAGAAACACTTACTAACTATGTTGTAGCTGTCTCTTCGACATGGACGGTCTATTGATCAACACCGAGGACCTCTACACAGTCTGCACCAATGAAGTCCTTCGAGAGTTTGGCAAGCCCGACATGCCATGGAGTGTAAAAGCACAATTACAAGGACGTCCAGGTCCGGATGTAAGATAATAGCCACATCCAAAACTTTGCTTTAGACACTGTTTTGCTAACAATATTTCTACTAAAGTCTGGCCGTCTGCTGGCAGAGTGGGCACAGTTCACCCCCTCCCAATTCACCGACTTCACCGAAAGGGTCAAAGTCTCTCAAGCCAAACACTTTCCAACCTGTGCTCCTCTCCCTGGTGTACCCAGATTACTTCAAGACCTAGTCTCCACCAATCCAAGAATCAAGATTGCATTAGCCAGTTCGTCACATAGGTTCAACTACCAGCTCAAGACAGCACATCTTTCAGAACTCTTCAGCGTCTTTCCGGAAGAAAACATGGTCCTGGGTGACGATCCACGCATAATGGCAGGACGAGGAAAACCAGCACCAGATATCTATCTTTTAGCGTTGAAGACCATCAACGACGTGATACAACGAGAAGGGAAAGAAGATATCATCAAGCCAGAAGAGTGTTTGGTATTCGAAGATGCGGTCCCTGGCGTAGAGGCAGGAAGAAGGGCTGGCATGCAGGTCGTCTGGTGTCCGCATCCAGGTTTATTGCAGGAATATAAAGGAAGGGAGAAAGAGGTATTGGCGGGTTTGACTGGGACGTATAAAGAGGAGGCTGTACAAAATCCTGCGCCTGTGGTGGAGGCGGCTGGCCAGAATGTGACGGGGTCGCCAGGGAAGATCGATGATGGGTATGCGACGCTGGTAAAGACCTTGGAGGACTTCCCATATAGCCAATTCGGCATACACCTTCAAAAGTTATGAGTCTTTCAATTGCGTGAAGCAAACCTGTCCGTTCGTATCTCGACCACTCAAGAGAGAAAGTAAGAATTTCCTTGGCCGTCTTTTCGCACGGCATTGCTGTAGTCTTTTGTCGGATCAAAATCCTCCCAAATACTCGCTGGAAAGATATGTTTATTCCGCTCATACCATCGTCTATCCACTACCTTGGTAATGCTCGGGTCCTCGTTGAAACCCTCAAGCACGTCGTCGGGTATCTGCGACACCTTTTCCTTCTTCTTCTGTCCTGGCACAGACAATGGGTTGTAGTCTGGCAGAATTTCTGGGTCGAGCTGAGCAGCTGTTGGGCTGTGCTCAGTTGGTCGGTCACTGAAAGGGAAAAGAGGGCCAGTAAACCCTGGCGTCTTGTTGGCCATGAAGTAATAGAGTTCGTAATGCTTAAATGCTGTTAATGCAAGATTCACCAAATATTTCCAACCACAACTTACATGAGGGATGATAATCTCGTTTCTTACAAGCATCAGGTCATCGATGCCGACTCGCGCCCATTCTCTTCGACTCTTGTCCGTACCACTACTGGCTTCAGCTCCAAGCTTTCGGCTCTTATCCAGGAATAGCCAAACAGGGTCGCCCTTGGTCATTCTGCATATGCCGCCTGGGACATTGGTACCGTCGTAAAACACAAATGGTAGGACAACTTCTGTCGCTTTGACAATTTTTTGCATTTCCAGGAACTCCTTGCGCAACCTTTCTCTTGTCTCTGCTTCTTTTGCTACCGCCGCCTTTGTCAAAGCCTTGGGCGCGAATGAGACAGATGTGTTAGGCCCAAGACGTGGTGTCACACGACCGGTTTCATCTGCGCCATCCAAAGGAGTGATGGATCTTGGTGTATTCGTGGCGCTTCGTGATGTGATCGCTGGAGTGCTAGCTGAATCATCTTCCTCATCTAAACCAAATGACAGCTTGCCTTTTGGCGCAATCTTCTTTTTCTTCTTAGGTTGTGGTGACGCTGTTCTATACTTTGATTGTTAGCCATCAGAAAGCAAATGCCATAACAGTAACTTACCGATCGCCTACTGGTGTACTTCTCCCACTGCTTGTTCCTGCTTCCAAAGCCTCGGCCCTGCGCTTTCTGAACTCATCGAGATGAACCAGGCCTACAGTCTGCGACTTGAGAAGATCTTCTGGATTCTGTGCTTGAGCAGAGAATCTGTCGTTGGCTGCGGACGGTGTGCCATTTCCGGAGTCTTGACTACGCATGTTCTCCATCCTGACAGAAGCAAGAGGGCTAGGTTGCGCAATGGAAAAGGAAGTTGACAAGAAAGATACACAACCTGAGAAGCACGGAAGATCGTCGGAACGGAACTGGCTCCGCCGAACACGTCAAGAACGCGTGACAGCATCTCTCTCTTCCTCTTTCTTCCAACAAACTTGCTTGCAACTCTCTAAACTCGGTGTGTACCTGTGATCTGTCATACCTCTTTCACCGAATCTCTCGCACTCTTCGAGTGCTGGAAAAAAGACACCTCGCTCTCCCCACAGTCTCCCGACTCCCATCTTCCAGCCTATGGAATGTTTATGCCCCCTCATAACGTCTGCTCCCCACAGCTTGCCTCAGTACCAACCCGAGCCTCATGGCCAGGTCTCACATGGGTTGGGGGGGTGTCTTTGCCGAAGGAGCTGCAGGATCCTATACTGCATACGACAATGTGAGGAGGATGGGTTTCGGAACTTAACCCTAAGTGTTTGTCGGTTTCGCGTGAGCTCTCTAGAGTGAACGCGTCCAGTCGTGTGGCTTCAGTCTGGCTGATCTGCTAGCTGCGAGATTGTCCTTATCGGCGCTTTCATGGCGCGACGACTACGGGCGGTCAAGTGGTGAAGGAAAGGCTTGGCGTCCAGAGTCTATAATGGACAGTGAAAAAGGATTTCCATGCGTCATATTGTTAAGATCCTCACATGGAGGGCGCGCGTCGGTCTTCCTGGCTGGACATTCTCGAAGTGGGTAGCTTGATCGTTTTGAGGTGCGGTGAGGATGAGAGCGATATGTTGTTGTGTACCGGCTACACTATCTTGGTGTCAGCTTTAGGATCTTTTCGACTTGTGCTTGTGATGTGCTTGTTCATTTGCAGGTCGTGAGAACGAAGTCTGATGCTTTTCTGGCTATCTTCTACACTTTACAGTACTTTGATAGAGCTTGGAATGTCGAGCAACGTTATAGACTGAGCACAATCTTTCCTACAAACGTTAAACCCACAACAGACGCGGTGTTGATGGCAGTCTCGTCCATGCTCAAACCTCACTCGCCGGATGTGCCATGTATGGTTACTCGCGAAGGTGGCGAGCTCACACAAAGAGACTGCCTTGATACTGCTGTCATATTCATGGCTGATTGTCCCGCTCCGGAGTCTTTTGTTGTTCGAGTTTCACAGCTTCATCGTCGTACTGGCAGAAGAAGCTGGCAAAGCGTTGTACCAAACACTTTTTCGCTCACACATGTGGAACTTGCCACCAAGCTCATTCGTCGTAAGACGTCCTGTGTATCATCGTGAGCTACTTCGCAAGAAGCACGCTCAACACATCTGAAACTCTACTCAGTGCCATATCGAGACTTCATAGCCTCTGTTACGGCTCGCGCCAATTGCCAGAGTTGTCACAGACTTTACCCACAAGCCACGCAAATCATCTCCTTACAGATTTAGTCTGCAAGTTGACAGGTGAGCGCCGACTCCAGCTTGTATCACAATTTTGAGCCTAGTGGTCGTCTCGTCTACGAAAGCTTAAGTGACGGTGCAAGCACCCCCGTGAATGCTCTAAGGAGCATCGCAAAAAGCGATTTTTACAGATGTACTTTGTCCGCTTCCAATGCCCTCTGCCGCGCCATGGAGTGTAGCAGAGAGGAAACAAAGACTAATCTCAGAGGGCAGTGTCACATCATACAGAGAGATTACCAATTCCTGCTTCGAGCAGGGTGTTGCGATCAAGGTTATGCTAGCACAGTGCATGCGAACGAGAATTGAGAGTTGGGAACAGCATCACTGCTGTTTCACAAACAAAATACACAAGATTTGACCTCGTGAGTGACCATGATCGCACACTTGAGATCTATCCTGAAGAGAACAAATACTATCAAATGCCATGAAGTTTGGATAAGCTCAAGTTGATGGTAGTATTCCCTTTTTCTTGTCTCTGATTCTCATGTCACCTGTCTTGCATATGCTAGATCAATGGGCATTCGTGGCGGGACCTCTCTCGAGTGAGGATCAAAGTTACGGCTTGTCTGCTTGCGATGTACCACTGGCTGTGCACGATGGGTGGTTTGGATTGATGCGCATGGATTGGGATGCTGCTGTCGGCAATGATGAGCTTATGCTCACAGTTTGGCGACATTTTGGGTTCAAATCGTGCACATTGTCAGGAGGCTGATGAATATCAATACAGTCTGGTCATGATGGTATAGTAATACTTAGAATCGACTGGCGGGAGCATATGCACCATCTGCTAATCCTTGACTGTAGGACACCCACCCTAAACCTCCTAAGGATCAGCCGGTCTCCCACGCAGCCGAAGCTTGGGGCGTTTTCAACAATCACCTCATCTTCAAGGATGTCTAAACCTCTTTTAGCGAAACGCCAACACAGTTAACACGCTGATAGAAGCACTATTGTCCACGGCACAGATTCGAATCCCGCCATCACACAATGCCTCGTCTTTCGGAACATCCTTTACGCAAACCTCCAACGGGTTTCACCGACAACTATAAACACTACGGAGCTAATCACTCCAATTAAATCGCGAGTGTGAGCAGCAGCAAGGCCATTCCTTGCTACAATCTTAATATCGAGAATGTTCACATGGATGTGGTGGATGCGCATAGCAATGTGAGGGCGATGTATGATATGACGACATATCGCGCTGGCAGTTCGAATTTAATGTAAGAGAACTGATCTCTAGTTACGCAGCCGGTGATGGACATTACGACACTACGATTTCCGTCTACGTTACAACAAGGAGCGGCATCGGAAATACCATGTAAGCCCTGTTCTGCTCGGTCCTCCACATGATGAGCTCTTTGTGTATGTTGTCGAGAAAGAAAGGTCTATTGTCTGTCCGTCTGTCTGCATGCGTTCGTCCGGATTTTGTAGCCGAGTTTGTGCTTTGTTTTGTTATTTAGTACTTTTTCTTTTCTGACCTTCTTTTTTGAACATGCTTGGAAGGTGACCGCATGCGGAAATACATGTAGAAACAGGAGGAATGCATGGTCTTTTGGTGGCGCGAAATAGCAGTGTCGATGATAGAGAATCTCACTCTGTACAACAGCAAGGTATAATCGTATGATTGTAATCGTATAATCCTACTCCTCTTCACTGATCTTGTACGACAGACGTCACATCACAAAGAACGAGAAGACCAACTGCAAAAAATCAAATTGTTGTGGAAGACGAGACGAGAGTTTCTGTGCTATTCTGTTGCCGTTCTCCTATTCACTCACGGCTACTCTGACATTCGACACTGCACCAGCGAAAATTTGGTACACTGCAACAACTTTGTTATAGGTTAGATATCGTGCATGCATAGTTAAGGGAAGGATAGAGCTCGACAACGAATCGTTTTCAAAAAAAAGGTATCAATTTTATATCTTTTGGTTGTATTAATCTTATATCTTTTCATCCACCATTCACATTCCCTCTCTCCCTCACACCTCTCTCAAGAAAATCTTCGTGATATAAACATTAAGCGACCAGCGCATACAGAATCTAAATATATACGTCCCATCATCAATATCAATAACAAAACGTGAACCCAAATATCACCTGGCAAAGTTGTGCAGCAGGAGGAACAGAGGCTCGGCGGTTCTTCTTACCATTCTTCTTCGTCGTGGTGGCCACCTTCTGATTCGTCTTCGCCTTCGTCACAGGCGTAGCCGACGCAGTAGCCTTCGCAACACTCGAGCTCGAACTCGTCGTCACCGCACTTGCCTTAGCAGCAGCAACAGGTGTAGCACTAGACGCACTAGCCGCCTTTGCAGCTGGCACCGGCGCACCAACACTTCCTTGTCCCTTGGTTTGCGACACAACAACTGCGCCCCAAACAGCACTGTTCAGCGCACCAGCAGGTTTGATGCTAGTTTTGACGTAACAAGCCCGACCCGCGGCCACGTAGGACACGGCGGTGCACTTAGCGTAGTTGGCGCAGGCGGTCAGACAGTCGTACATCGTGGGGACGTTAAAAACGGCAGCGTTTCCGGGGTGGTCGACGCTGCATTGGAGGGAGTAGGTTGTGTTGAGGGTGGTGGTCGTGTTGTAGATACTGTACATGGTGTTGTTGTTGGCGGGGCAGGTTATTGTGGGGGTGGAGGTGGCGGCGGAGGAGGTGGTGGAGGACGAGGTGAGAAGGGATGAGGTGGATGAGGTGGTGGGCTTGCTGGAGGTGCTTGTGGTGAAGCTGCTGGAGGTGGATGAGGTGGTGGCCTTCATTGAAGTGCTGCTGGTGGTAGGGATCGAGGTGGTAGAAGAGGAGGTAGAAGTGGAAGAAGAGGTGGAAGAAGTGGTGGGCTTGCTGGAAGTGCTACTTGTAGACGAGGAAGAGCTGCTCGAGGTGCTGCTAGTAGTGGGAATCGAGGAAGTGGACGAGCTGCTGGTGGAGGTAGACGAAGTAGTGGCTTGGCTTGAGCTGCTGCTGGTAGTAGGAACGGAAGAGGTGCTGAAGCTGCTGGTGGAGGTACTGAAAGACGAGGTGGAAGAAGTCGAGGAAGTGGATCGAGTGCTGGTGGTGCTCGAGCTGGACGGGGAGGAAGACAAAGAGCTTGAGCTGGATGTAGGGCGGGTGCTGAAAGTACTTGTTAATAACATTCTTTGTTTGACTTTATAATGTTAACTAGAACAAAGACAAAGGAAGCGCTTACGAAGTAGAGCTGGAGCTTGTAGACAAAGCGGAAGTGGTGAATGAAGAAGAGCTGCTGGACGAAGAAGACTTGCTGGTGGACGAAGTAGAGCTGGTGCTTGATTTAGAGCTGTCATTTCGCGTTAACATTATCTAGTGCGTAAAATCAAAGAAAAATAAAAAAAAATCAAAGCGCTTACGAAGAACCATTCAGAACAATAGCCCAGACACCGTTGTTGGCAAGGGCTTGACCGGTAACCTGCTTCATGTAGCAGACACCAGGTAGATAGCTGGCGCCAACACATCCAGCAGTGGCAGCGCAGGAAGCAGCGCATTGCTCGACGGAAAAGGAGCTGGCCGAAGAAAGATCACCACCGGCGTGGTCGGTAGCGCACTGGAGAGTGTAGCTGGAAGAGCCGACGGTAATGGTGGAGCCATTGTCAGCAGGGCACTGCTTAGGTGTTGGTGAAGCTTGTGCGGCTTGTACGGCTTGCGAGGTTGTCGTTGGCTGTGCGGCAGCGGCGAGCTTCTTGATACCCCAAACACCTGAGTTGTAGTTGCCGTTACCAACCTTTGACTTCATGTAACAAGGACCTTGAGGAGAGCCGTTGACCCAGGATGAAACAAGACAGCCAGTCGTGTTGCTGCAGGCGGCTGCGCAGTCCATAACGCTGGCGGTGTAGACCATACCCATGTCACCACCATCGTAGTCGGTGGCACAGTTGAGCTGGAACTGGGAGCTGCCGACAGAGAAGGTGGCACCGTTGTTTGCAGGGCAAGAAACGGCTCCAGTCGCGGTTGCACCAGATGTCGTGACAGTGGCCATAGTGGAAGCAACAGTGATGTTGGCAGAGTAAACCGAAAGACGGTTTGGTCCACCACATAAGTTCATCTGATTGCCACCACAGAGCATGTTGCAGCTGGAAGAGTCGGACAGGACTGCTCCACCATTGCCAAGACTGTTACCGCAGAAGCATTGAGTTGAGTACTCAGATCCAGAGAGAGTGTAGCCTTGGGATGTGCAGAAAGATCGGCAAGTCTCCAATGTCATGTTGCTGGAGCTGATTGAAGGACCGTTGAGAGTGCGACCGTTGTTGATACCGTCAGAAACACATCCGACGTAAGTACCAGCAGCAGCAGAGACGGGTCCCGCACCAGGAGCGGCGATAGCAGTGGTAGAGAGGGTGTTGTTGAAGATTGCAACCAAGCCTGGGCTACCACAAAGCTCAGTGCTGTTTCCAGCGCACTGTTGGGTACAGCTCTGACCACCGATGTATGTAGCGGGAAGGCTGGACGAACAGAAACATTGAGTTCCGTATTCGACACCAGCGTAACGCCATCCCTTGCTTGAGCAGTAAGTTTGGCAGGTCTCGATAGTCATGCTGCTGGATTGCATCTGGTCAGCACCGAGAATGCGTGTGTTGTTGACGTTGTCCATAACGCAGTCGACATAGTTCCATCCATTGTTACCAAAGGGCTGGTTCTTAGTCAGGTTGGCATAGACGATAGGGAATTGCTCAGGGAAGCTGTTGACTGCGGGAATATCAACGCCAGGAGGACAAGTGATATCGGCGTAAGTCGCATCCGCAGGACCGTCGACGATGTTGATACAACCAGGAAGCTTGTTTCCGATATTACCGGTGACAGCTTCGTTGATAAGCTGCTGTCCGAATGGTGCGTACAGAGGGCAGTTGAGAGTGGCGGTGTTGGTGTTTACAGCGGCGAGAGGTGGGCATAGGTCGATGGCGCCGGTGGGGTTTCCTACACCACATTGGTCGACAGCATCGGCAAGCACTTTCTCATCCCATCCGTTGAGGAAATCTCCGTGGAACCCGTAGCCAGTGGGGTCACCGTAAGCAAACACGAAGCGACCACCATCACTAGTGTCGATATCGTAGACATCATAGTACATCTCGAAGAAGAGATGCATGAAGAGCTTAGGGTGAGTAGGAGGGCAGGCACCGTTGTCGATCTGGCTTAGGTAGGCCATGTGGCTACCATCTTCCTTGTAAAGGTTGACGCCATCCCAGCAGGATGGGAATTGGATCTGTGCACGCATACCGTTCATGCAGACCTTATTACCTTGAGAGGCAGGTACGCCGGCAGCAGCGGCCCAGACGTCAAAAGCCATGTTGGGAGTCTGTGGGATCTGAAGGTTGCTGTTGTAGTCAGGAATGCAGACGAAGCTGGTGCGGTCAGAAACGGGACGAGGAGGGTTGGTGGCATTACCCCAGGTCATGGTAGTGTTGTCGTATGAGCGTGCGAGAGGAGTTCCAGAGAGAATTTGTAGTCCCTTGGGGAATGGCATAGTAGGAGAGCCATCGGCACTGCCTCCACGACCAAGGTAGTAGACGACTGTTTCACCATTTTGTACTTCTTGGAAGGTGCCATCACCCTTTTGGTAGTAGAGTATAGGTGTCCAGTAACCAGATTTGTCAGCTTGAATGGTACATGTCGTGCAAGCAGACTCTTGCATGGAATCGTAAGTAGAATTGATGTTGATGTTCGAACCTCCACTGAGCTTGTGGACGTGACTGGAGATTGTGTCTGGAGCGACAATAGGATCAATACGTCCGACTTGACTGATGCCACATTCCATACGCCAGAAGGCGCTGACGAGGGAAGGGCTAGTCAGGGCTATCGTGGCCCATAGTGTTCGTGAGAGTTGCATGTTGGAGGATGTGTAGTGTGTTGAGATATTAGTTAGTAGGTTGGAGTATTGAAAGTCGATCTATCACAGAGTGTTAAAGCGAGTGTGACGAAGAGAAACAAATATAACGAATGTCGAGAACAATATACCACCAGGGTATTTATTAAAGAAGAAAAGCCTGTCCTAAGATGTAACAAAGGGAGATTACATGCTTCATATATACAAAGACATGTTGCAAGGAGTACTCGATATGACCGTCTTAGGAGCACGGGCGCAAGCCACATCAGCCCAACGGACAGCCCAAGCTCTTGTAATGGAGACGAATCACTATTGTATACGCGCTTGACACGAAGGCCGGACCCGCTAGCGGGAGACAACAAAGGCAGACATTGGAAGGAATGCATAGGAAAGACAAGACGAAAACGGACAGCTGCGAACGGTCGCAATGTGCGAACAATGGCTGCACGGCATTTTTCACCAGAGCACGAAGCAGCTGAAAGCAGCGTCAGCGGCATTACGGACGGTTGCAGTTATGGACAAGGAATGTTCGTTCCTCCCAGGTTCTTCACCAAGATAACCGTTTTGTACGAGTTAGGGGTATTTTTTCGCCACTCGCTCGTGGTTCTTCCCACGCGCTATGCCCTGAACATCACTCTGCACATCATCGGGCAGGACTTGCCTCGTTGCACAGCTCGTATCTTCTCGAGATAACCTTCAGCTCAACTCCTCAATAATACTGACGCTGACGCTGTGGAGTGTGACAAGCCTTGTGTGGCAATTGACAATGCCCCGTGCGCCATATCATCCCTAGGCTTCATTGAAATGATTACACTGCGTTTTGTGGCTGAATCTGTGCTCCAATCATGTTGGTTGTCTTTGTTGGGTATCGGGATCAGGCGCCTATTCTCGAGGGCTTTGCTCGGCGTACATTCTATTCCACACTGAAAAATCCGAGATGACAAGACGAATCCCTGCCTGAAGTCGGCAAAGCCGTGACCTTTACGAGATTCGCACACATGCAGAGGCCGAGGAGCTGATTACATGCGTCCATCTCCTGCCGTTCACGATAAACGGTCGACAAAGAATTGGGATGAAAAAATGGGATGACAATTATGACTAAAGGTAAAACTGATTACACCAACAAGAAGTATAGTCAATGACTCTTTGAGATGTGCAACAACTCCGACGAGACTCGGTCCCTCACCCATGGCAAGATGGAAAGAAGGGCCTATGTGAGTAGTGAGGACAACAGACACGTAGTCTACAGTAACCCACGGAGGTATTCCGACTGACTGAAGCTTGCTCAAAGCCAGCCTCAAAGCTTTGCACAAAAAGGAAACTTTCTGCTGGATGAGACTCGTTGTAGTCGTTGTAGGTTATGGAATCAAAAGGTATATGTCATGTCATACTAGTCCGTGACTCTGCCAGAAACTCCATAATATCTCTACGAACAGCTCCGGTTGTTCGCAACAAGCAAGTCTGGAGAGCCGTGAAATTAACTGGAATTGTCCTTTGCCGGATTCGATCAATCGTGGGTACTCTTTCATCTCTTCAGGAAATATCTCATCCTCAGAGCCTGCCAGCAAAAGAGTCGGGATTTGCAACGCAGCCACAATTTGTCTCAGGTTCGGTGCGCCATACTTTGCATGACCTGCTACACTCTCCGCTATAGCGTCAGAAAGCAGTCCCATCCCTTCAATGCTTCCGTTTGCGACAATCTTCTGAATGCGGATCCACTCGCTACTGTCTCGAGCATCAGACGAAAACCCGCTTTATCGGCCGTGATTTCCATACTGTAGAGTTGCGCTAGCTCTCTGCGCCCGTCCCACTTAGCTTGGATCTGGTGCGAAGAGACCGAGCTTCCTGGCAAGGGGAAGCTGATACCAATGAAGGATGAGGCCATTGGTAAGGTAGAGTGCTGAGCCGCGGCCTGATCTAGGTATGTCAGGGCAACAGCCGCACCAAGACCCATGCCTATCATGCAATGAATCTTCCAGATTTTCCTGTCAAGAAGGACTTTCTTAAGGTCAGCAGCCAGCATGTCTAAGGTGACTCTGTCGGTCTGTGAGGCAGAGTATGGTCCATGAGCGCGCAGATCTAGAACACCAGTCAGCATATCAGATTAAGCTTATAGTACATCGGACGACGTTACTATATTGCAAATCTCGCTAGCCGGGTTTGCGCGGCACGAGCAAGTCTACCACTGGGTTCCACATCCCCATATCGAAGAGAATGTCGTTCACAAAGACAATAACTGGACTGACGTGATCCTTGATGGATCCTTCGCAGCGAACGATAGTGAGCTCCCTATCTTCCTGTGGTACAGCAACCTCCTTTATCCGAACCTTCTTCGGCGCGGTATTGTCGGCTGAAGAGGCCATGGTGCTAGAGCCGGGAAGACTCCAAGAGGCAAAATAATGACGAGGACAACGAGGCCTGTAGATTCAAGAACCATGTCGAAGCATTTCACCGCTTGTTTCACCGCTTGATAAGTCTGGTGATAGATAGAGCTTGTGTAACCTCAGGCAGGATCCAAGCTTTTGCCTTGTCTCGCAAAATCGTATCTAAGGTCGAAGACTTTGTCCAACACCACGCTATCCGTACTCGCACGTCAAAGCCGCGTTGGCGACAGACAATGTATTAAGTCGATTGTTTTTACGATGCAGCATGAAAGGTCATACTGAATTGGTCACGTGATCATGACTAATATCCTTCTAACAGAAACCCAAGTTTTATACTGTATATAGACAAAATACACAGGCTCGCTGGCGCTCGCACCGCTTCGCGGAAGATACCCGGGCGGTGTGGTTTTTGACAAGTTCCTTGTACAAAAAGCAATCGCTGGGTCTATACTTCAGTCAAACCGACACACTCAGCACTACCCCATCTCTGCAAGCATGTAGTACCAGAAGTCGTAAGCCGACCGCATACTCGTGAAGCTGTTCCTCAACTCAACTGAATACGAGGTGCGTGCTGGGGCCGCGCCTCGTTCGGCGGTATAATTACTTCTTCTGTCGGTATTCGGCTTTGCCACATTGAAGCTGAGGCTGACACAAGCGCTTGATGACGCTGTGGGCGCAAATTGTGCTTTGTCGTTAGATGCGGAACTCGTGCTTTAGTGCTTTGAACTCAATACATATGTCACGTGATGTCTCCCAGCTATCAAGCCGAAACGAATGTTGACCAACGACAACAACAGTGAAAACAGGACATAGTTTCATTCGAATGGTGTCAAGGAAGAGACGTACACTCGACGAAAACTCTGCTTGACGGCAAGACTCGATCGTTACAAGCATGACGTACGAACCTGCCCATCGTCCTGGGCTTTATAACTCTCAAAAACTGTCATGATTCTTGTACAAGTACGCAAGTGCCTCCGTGTCTTGTGATATCTCAATTTCTACGACACTCCAGTCTCAATATCTCATTCACAGCTGCCAGATCCCTATACCCATACTCTAAATATGCAGGTCTCGATAACATCGGTTCACACCGTCAAAGCAGCAAAGGATGAGATCGGGCAACTATTGTTCTCACCAGATGGTAAGACACTGCGATTGGTGATGAGGAGATGAACACACTCTGGGATACTGCTACGGGGTCTCTTCGTTGGACATTCGAGGATAAAGATGATTGTATGTTCTTCGAGTTTGCCTTCTCCCCTGACAACAGATGGATAGCACGACCATCTGATGATGGTCACGGTCGTATCTAGAGCACTGCAACAGGCGAACTGAAGCAGATGGTCAGCGTTGATGATGAACGTATGGTGTCAATGGCCTTTTCTCCAGACAGCAAATCATTTGCTACTGGCTCTGAAGTCGTGAGGGTCTGGGATATGGAAACTGGAGAGTTGCAGCATACCCTTCTAGGTCCAGGCGATCACTCGCTGTCATTCGCCGCAAGATATGAGAGGCAGGAGTTTCCCGATGAGAATGAGGTACAGGAGTATGCTGATGAGAATGATAGACAGGAGTAGGAGAGAGGTCTCCGCACATTCATTGGTGTTTTCAATGTCACTAGATGGAAAGATCTTGATCTCAGCAACGGAGGAATGTGGCCTCCGGGGTCTGGAACATTGAGACAGGAGAGTGCATGTTAATGCTTGAAAATGAGGATGAGGCTAGAGATCCGTGGACCGGCTGCAGAAGTGGCCCTCCTGCGTTCGGGACTTGGTTCAGTGATGGTGTAGGAAAAGTTGCTATTGCATTACCTAGTGGAAGCGTAAGGATTTGGGACGTTAATTGGTGAGCCCAGTGCCAACCCCGCGAGGAAATCCGAGGCGGTAATTTCAGACGGTGTTGTACTCAAGGTGCTGGCTGTAGGCGTCGTTGATGCAGCGTTTGGGTTGCGGCGGGAGAGCTGGGGGGTGGTGCCTGTCATGAAGCAGAAGGAGACGTGCTTCATCAGCAGCATCCTATCACACCTCAAGCAGACTATACATAATGTAGCGCACTCTGTGCGTGGTGATTGTTGCCACCAACTGAGCGATGTTTAAAGGAAAAACGAGTTGTAGAACTTGTACACTTGATCAGTCGTAAGGTGAAAGGAGAGGACTCTGGTGCAGAGGATCTGTGAATCCTCCTCGGTTCCAAGACATTGTGAGTCTGTCACTAAGCGGATAAGAAGCCGTCTTCCCTCAGCCAACCATCTTCTCACTGTTAGAGGAAATAAGGTTTGGAACTCAGCAGCTTCGTCTGATCTTAAGGTAATTGAGACGCTGTCGTTGAAGGGGAGGAATTTAAGCTTCCGAGATAGATCGTCCTCCCTGCTACAAGGCGGGGCCGGCAATCAAGCTTCGAGGGAAGTTGCTTGTCTAGCAGTGACAATCATCTGAAACACCTTCCGAACAAGGAAATGAACAGCGCAACTTGTGTTGTATTTCCGAAACATGAATAATACACCGAGGCAACCTCCATTTCGAAAGATTTATACCCTCTATACACGCTGTGAAAAATATGCTATCTGCATGTCTCAGCTGATCATAACTGACCCCGAGGCAGATCCTGGTCCGTCGTTGCCGTGGACCACGCCTTGTAGACATGCTTGAAAGTAGGATCAACAATCGCCTGCTAATCCCCACGATCATGCTGTTGTTGCGCGTACCTCCGTCTCAAATTTGAGTGTATAGGCTAGCATCATAAAGAAGAGGCCATTCCTACACTGCTGGCTCTTGTTCTCATCATCTCTACTCATTGTGCAGCACGCTATAGTTCTATCGGCAATGCATTTCTCTAACCTCCTCCTCGTAGCTCTTGCTACTCTCACTGCTGCTCTACCTTCACAAAGCAAGCATGTTCTCCATGAAAAGCGTGATGGGCCCATGCGAAATTGGGTGAAGAGGTCTCGCGCCAATGGTGCCTCGACCATTCCTGTACGCATCGGATTGACACAAAACAATCTGCACAAAGCAGATGACTTGATCACGGAGGTGTACGTTGACAGTGACTAATTTTCAAAGCTATAGTACAGTTTCTCACACATCTTCTTCTAGATCCAACCCATCTTCTTCAAAATTTGGACAGTATTACACTCCAGAGCAAGTCCATGACCTGTTCGCCCCTTCGGCATCTACTGTTAATGCTGTCATGCATTGGCTAGAGAGCATGGGTATTGGCAATATCACCCACACTGACAACAAGCAGTGGCTTGCTTGTAAGCCCGCCATCAGACCATGAAAACCATTCCGCACAACTAAATAATAAATTAGTCGACACAACCGTGGCGGATGCCGAGCAACTATTCCAAACGCAATACCACGCCTATGAACACGTTGATACAGGCAAAATGAGCATCGCCTGCGACGAATACCACCTCCCATCTCATCTTACCCACCACATCGACTTTATCAAGCCCGGAATCAAGCTCATGCACGGCAAAACCTCACGAACTACACTCGACAAGCGTGGTTTCAAGACCAAGGGCCAATCAACCTTCTCGCCACCAGTTTTGAACCCTATTGTCCCGGAGATTATCAATGGCTCGACGCAAGCAATGCTGGCAAACTGTGACAAATACATCACTCCCCCATGCCTTGCTACAATGTATAACATCAGCAAGGCGACCAAGGCTGCCGCTGGGAATGAGCTAGGGATCTTCGAGGAAGGGGACTACTATGCTGCAGAGGATTTGATCTTATATTTCGCCACATTCTCCTCTAACATCCCGCTTCTCACGGAGCCGATATTGAAGGGAATCGACGGTGGATTTGGTAAGTTTCGAGCATACCCCCTGAAAGTATGCAGGTTGCTAACCAGTCCCAGCACCCGGTGTGTACGCAGGAGGCGAATCTGATCTCGACTTCACCATCAGCTATCCGATTATCTATCCTCAGAACTCTGTACTCTTCCAAACAGACGACTTCTTCTACGCCACAGGCCTCGAGGGTGGTGGAGGGGTATGTCCACTGAATGCGCATATGATTTGTTCTTTTACTAACAACCCGTCCAGTTCCTCAACACATTCCTCGATGCAATCGACGGCAGCTACTGCACTTCTAGTGCTTATGGAGAGACAGGAGACGCATCCATTGACCCTGTCTATCCGGACCCCAACATCTTGGGATATCAGGGCAAACTTCAATGTGGCGCATACAAGCCTACCAACGTCATCTCAATCAGCTATGGCGGTACGTGGAATACTCATGTTCGTCCGTAATGATTGGCTACTGACAACGTCGTACAGAGCAAGAAGACGACCTTCCTACGAATTACCAGCAGAGACAGTGCATGGAGTTCATGAAGCTTGGTATGCAAGGTGTTTCAGTAGTCATCGCATCAGGTGATTCTGGTGTTGCGGCTCGTTCGACTGATGATGGTAACGCTGATGGCTGTTTGGGAAATGGACAGGTCTTGTAAGTTTACTGCTCACATTAGACCAGCGATTTCTGCGATTAACACTTTCTTAGCAACCCTGACTTTCCGGCGTCGTGTCCCTATGTTACAGCACTAGGAGCCACGTACCTGCCTTCCGGTGCCAACCCAGTTGGAGATAATGAGGTTGCCGTCTCCAGATTTCCCAGTGGTGGAGGGGTATGTCCACTAAATGCCCAAACATCTTCTTCTTTCACTAACAACCCGTACAGTTCAGCAACATCTACCCTCAACCTTCCTACCAGGCAGACCGACTTAGCCATTACTTCTCTGCCCATGACCCTGGATATCCTTACTACAACATCTCAGGCACCAACAACCCAACTCCCGCTCAGTACGGCAACGGTATCTACAACAAGGGTGGTCGTGGATATCCCGACGCCTCAGCTCTTGGGTAAGCACACTACTATTTTGCATCTTTCCATGCACAGAAACACTTGCTCACGAAAAACACAGCGACAACTTCGTCCTCTTCGTGAACGGAGCCCCAGAGTTAATCGGCGGAACCTCCGCATCCGCACCTCTCTTCGCCGCCATCCTCAACCGCATCAACGAAGAGCGTCTAGCCGTCGGAAAGGGTACCGTTGGTTTCGTCAACCCGACGCTATACAGCAACCCTCAGGTCTTGCATGACATTACTTCCGGAACTAACGCGGGATGCAACACGAATGGGTTTAGCGCGGTGGAAGGTTGGGGTAAGCAGAGCTCTCCTCTATTGTGCTGCACATCAAGCTAACTTCTGCAAAGATCCGGTAACTGGCCTCGGAACCCCCAATTATCAAGCTATGTTGGAGCTTTATATAAGTATGCCATAAGGACGTGGTAGTTATGACAGGCGTGCTGTTTGAGTATGGAAGAGCTGGATTTAGGATGTCAGGATGTTGTGACGCAATGAAGCGCTGCTCACTTATGATAACAACGAAGCGACTATCTATGATGAAAATCCTTTAGCACTTTAGTAGACCTAATCACAATCTATATTTCACGCTATCCTATCGTTCTCTTCCAATAAATTGTGAATAGATGGCTCCACGAAGCTGTGGTAACATGCTAGTTCGACTGTCCCCGCGCTCCTCCTCGAGTTTCGTTGCACGGTGCGACGATGTAGTCGTAGATGAACAGCTTGTTGCCTGAGGATCTGACGTTCTTGGCAGTCTGTCACGATGAACAGACTTCCCGTGTCTTCCCATAGTCTTGCCGTCTTTCGTTCCTTAAACCGCACCACTACTGGTTTTGGCGGGTTGATCGTGTTTGGCATTGTTGTCATGTCGTTCGGAGTGGCCGAATCTCCTCCATGCGAAGAAGTCAAGGCAGGGTGCAATGATGGAAGCTTCCGGAGAGGCATGTCCAACTTTTGCCGAGATGAAGAGCCCTTGCTAGAAGGTAGAGCTGCTTGCTGGAATGTAGTGTTATCATGAAACGAGGTTGCGCTTTGAGACGTTCAATTCCGGACGGAGAAAGATCTCAGTGATCATCCTTCTGTTGCAAAATTCTTTCATGGTTCTGAGCGATGTTTGGAGAGAATCGTGCGTGTGATCTCTTTGTAATGTATCGGTCACCACCTCATGTATCACGAGCTGCACAGTGCTTTCCTCCATGCAGCACAACTGCCAGATCACTTCAATCGCTTCACCTTTCAAGAGTTGTACCCAAGGTCACAAGCCTTCATTGTGTTCGAGTAGATATAGAAGCTCTTTGCGTCCGTGCCAAGTCGTGCAATCACCTACGTCCTCATTGTCGCGTAACTGTCTACATCGTCTGTTGATGTTGACGATGCTCGACAACGTTTTGTCATACCAGCTATCATTCCTCCTAGCTATCACCATCTTGAGCCGTTCAATCAGTGTCATCATCGAAGTTGGGGAACTCGTCCTCGACAGGTGTAGGTGTAGGAGAGAACGTGATAGGCTTGTCAGGAGATTCAACTCCGTGAGTTGAGATGGTAGGGATGATCTTCTTGCGAGGGGTTGAAGGGGTAGGTCTGACTTGGCGAGAAGTTGAAGGACCAGCTTCATCATCACCGCTACTGACACTCACAACCTCACGATCAGAGTCATCCTTGCTGAGATTGACCTCTTCAACGACACTGACACGGCCGTTACGCTGGCTGTCTTGATTGATCGCAGCCTTGTGGTAACTCGAAGACGTTGCACGAAGGTCATATATACAATCACCACAGACAACAATAGACCGATAGTCTATATAGCCGAAGAGTAGCTGCTGTGTTTTAGTTCTCTGGGTATAAATCTCGGCCTCCAGGGCTGCGCGTCTTTGGGATTCGGCTTGTGCAGCGGCAAGTTGATTTGCTTGCATGGTAGCGGGGCGTGCGCAGTGAGCTTCTGGCGCGGGTGTTGGACACGCATTCTTCTCGAGAGCAGGCTTCTTTGCCACGTTTGCCTCCAACCATGCGGGTGGGCTCTGTAGGGTTGGTTCTTCAGAACGATCCGATTCGAGCGATCTTTAAGCCACAACAATACCGACAAAACTATGCTTGGCGCTTTCGGTCACACTTTGCCCATGTATGGTATGAACTCGTGGATGGGTCTCTCGCTAGCGGCGGCATTCCTTGTGCCTGAGCGGCTAAACGTGCTTGTTCGATTTGGAAGCCACGGGTCAACGCTTCTTTGTGAAGTAATTCGAACATCTCTGTGTTCGACTGTATTCCTTCTTTCTCAAGTCGTTCGCAGACGGCCAGAGCCTTCTAATGCCAAATAGAGTCTAGATCGAAAAATCGTTCGTATGCCGAATGAATGTGCCATTTCCATGAATTCGATCTGTTACTCCGGTGTCAACGAACAGTGGTTATATAGCGTACACAATGTGATGCTCTTATTACTAACCTTTGCAGCTGCAGTATATTCAGATGACTCTCCGAAATTATCCTTCTTCCATCGCTCTACCCGGTGAGATATACGCCTTACGGAAAGTTGAAAGCGTGTCTAGGCCGATTCCGAATAAGACTATAATCAGGCAACGTGATCTAGGTGTTGTAACTGATTGTAGTAAATTGAGTTGAATCAACAGTTGTCGTAACCACCTATTCTTTTCCACATCTGGGTCTACAGTGCGTCCATACATGTATCTCGGTGCGGCGAGAAACGGAGGACATTTTGTTCTGCTTCCCACAACGTTCACATAACAATAACGCATAGGTGATCGGGATCCTTCCACCCTAGTCATGAGTCTTTGTACATCCGCAGTCCTTCTTAAGCCATCCAAGGCGGCAATTGACTGCTCGTCTACTCTGTTGCTGTGTACGCAATATACCAGCATGCTTGTTGGGCAGAGTGGTCCTGTGACAGGTGCTGAAGCTGTTCCACGAGTCTATATATAATGAGGGTGGAGGGCAGTACCACATTTGCGAATGCTCACGGAGCTGCTGCGTCCACCACCGCATCGCCCTCAGTGTTCATCTGAGACGGGGAAGAAGAGGGTGGTGGTGAATCAGCGCGGGCAGTTAACGGACGACGATCGAGGCTGGCGTTCATGGAGGACTAGAGGATGGCTTCGAGCTACTGGATGCTTGAGATGCTGCTGCAGCAATCGCAGCAGAGGTAAATTGTGCTGCAACAGAACTTGCTGCTCATGCTGAATTGGTCAAGTTTGAACTGGCACTGCATCTTTCTTGACTATGACATACTGCCAGAGCATCTGACCGGAGACCTCAACACCGTTCCTAATAAACGATACATTGACGATCATTAACGCGTCTCTTGAATCAGATAGGGTTTGGCTGAATGGCGTAAGAGGTGCAGTCCACTGTAAACTCGATGGCGTATTCGACAACTCGAACTGTTGAAAATGTTGAGCAGATGTGTGAGAAGTTGGCACTGTGGTTGGTTGGTTAGAAGCTGCAACTAAAGCTTGGTCTTGGTGGGTATGTCTGCGGATGACAGAGGTTCGACCAGTCTTCTGACGATTTGTTGTTGATGTTTAAGGCATGAGTCTTTTTAAGATACTAATGATGCCTTATTTGCCATCAACAATAACATGTTCCATTCTCTTGCAGTAGGGATCTGCTTTATTGTGCTGATGTGCTCTCCAATCTCCGTTATCAATTCAGGTCGAGGTTACAGGATAACATAGCACCAGACGTGTTCAAAGCAAGACCAATCCCCTTCTTAGCCGCCATGCTCGCATTAGCAGTCAGCTCGACGACGATGTCTAGGCCCTGGAGACTCGACCTCCTCTGCTTCAGTTTGAGCTGCGGTAGCTGGTTGATTCTAAGATGCGGGAAGCTGCGCAAATGCAGCTGGTTGCTTTGAGGATGAGGGAGGTTGCGCAGCGACTTTGGTAGTTTTCAGTAGTTGAGTCCGGACTTGGTGCAGATCGTCTCGATGAACTGAAATATACCAAGATTGAGTTTTCCGATGTGATTGCAGTGGATGAGGCAGGACAGGGATCGGAAGTGGTAACTTACTTGGAGTGGTGCTGCCGAGTGCCTTTTTTTCAAAGGCCTCGATCACCTTGGAATCAGACCCTCCTATCAACGTCGCCCTAGTATGAGAACCTAGAGAGCCTTCCACTTAATTGTGCTTCATCTCTTCCGCTTTCTTCTCGACTCTCCAACTCTTCGTCTCTTCAGCTCTTATTCTCTCGAGCCGAAAGCTTCACATTGAAGATTGTCAGTATCAGCACTCAGTGATGTTACCAGCAGCTCAACTGAAGTTGCCAAATATAGATATTGAGAACCGCCATGACCAGTTCCATTTACCATTCACAGCATAGGTTCCACTAAATCGATCTATGCCCCCACTCTGCTTCAGGAGCACTGAGGATCAGAAGTATATGCCGCTCGACATTCATGCAACGGCAGGAGTGAGACCTCCATGAATGTTCAACTCTCTCCTCTTCATGTCCGGTGTACTCTCCATGTATGTCCTGCCCTGGAGATGTACCAAAGACCAGCTCGTCGGATCACCGTTCTCCCAGAGCCAGCAGCCCAGCCAGCCTGATTGTGCTATACGCAATCGATCTTGTGTGACGATATCTGCTGCTAGACCATCAGGCTTCGCAGCATGGTGTTCCGCTATAACTGCACTCATCTGCCGACGAATATCCGTAATCATCTTCTGCCCAAAGACATCTTCAATGAAGTCACCAGCAGAGAAGTGACCTTGACGAAACACCTGCTCTCGATATACTGACGTCCGAGCAATATGAGGACGATCCAACCAGTAGAATAATGGTGTACTTTTGCTCATCAGGCTTGCAGTTCGTACATTCGTGCTCTCCATCTTAGCTTTTAGTATTGCGCTCTCGAGGACGCGCAACGATGGATCATTTGAGACTTGACGAGAGGAATAATTCACCGACCACCGAGTATTGAAGTTTACGTAGTTTATTGGTGGATTATGATAGTTTTCATGATGATCGGCTGCTTCCATACCATTGACGATTTCTACTAGAGGAATCGAAGCACACAATGCCCAATCATGTTGTTGTATGAAGACATAAGGCGTTTTGACATGATCGAGCGCTGTACGCACTCCTAACCCAAAACCGATTCTCGTATCTGGCTCTACGAACATGAGTCGCCCGTCATCAGTACTTTGCACTCTCACTTCAACTTGTGTGAGATGACGTTTTCCACCCATAGTAAAGTGGGAAGTCTCAACATCATCGAGTACTGTTTGCTCACGTCCATTTACGAGTAACAGCTTTTTCAACGCACTTTTGTACGAATTATAACCATCAGCAATCGCTTGGGTCACATTGCCCTTTTTTAATCGAGCTTGCGTGCTCACTCTGTATCCGTCAAACACGACGATTTTCTTGCAATCAAGGAGCTCGGGACAGTGTGTTTTGTGGGACTTGAGCACCGCTTCGATGACTGCAGTAGACGGATGGGATGGTAAGGGGGATGTACTGATTATGACTGTCACTAGATTGTGAAGTGCACTCATAATGCCTTGAGTGTCGCAGATTTGTTTCAGAGTTGGTTGAAATAAAGGTGATAGCCGTTACATTAGGGTTGAGTTGAGTGGTGATTTCTTGGCGGATTTTCTGATGTCAGCCTCTTGCTTCCTCTGTTGTCTGCCTTGCGCAAAGAAAGTCTTTCAAATCCTCGACAACTTTATCCCTGCCTGATCGCACTCTACGACAACCATCTCGGGTAGAGCAGATTTCGACAAACATAACCCGCCGGCATGGCGCACTCTCTCCTGCGCCTAGCGCGCCCTCAAGTCCGTCGTCCCAATCCCATTTCACCACCCTCATTCACCAACTAACCCTCCCTCCCCTCCCAGACCTTCCTCTACCTCATGTCCCTCCGCACCGGCACAACCCTCATCACCCTTCTCAACACAATCAACAAAGTGTCCGGCCTCTACGGCATCCTCGCCCTCCTAACCGGCTTCTCCCTCTCCTCTCTCCAGCTCTCAATGTACCTCTACTCCCTCATCGCTCTGGCTCTCCTCGTCTACCTATCCCCTCACATTCGTCAAGCATCGCCATTACAAAACCTACTCCTAGCATATTTCTACCTGCTCGACTCAGTAATAAATATGCTGTACACTGCCTTCTTCAGCCTGGCTTGGTTCACGGTGCTCTCCTCTCCCAGCGCCGCGGGTAACGTACCAGGCGGAAGCACAATCGACTCAAGCTCTGGCTTCACAAGCCCTGAACACAACGTTAGCCACGTGGACGTCTCGCCAGGTACCGGCGCAGTCGTGGGCCATAATGATGCCAAAAGCACCAGCACAAACGGCGGCCAAGGACAAGGCCACGTCACAACGACCTTCTTACAACCAGGCACAATGGCAAGTGTCAGCGTCATCCTCGGCCTCTGGGCCATCCGCGTCTATTTCATCCTCATCGTCTTCGCATACGCCAGGTTGTGCGTGCGACAGGCAGTCGCGACACAAAGCGCCACAGGCTTGACACAACTAGCCGCACCGAGCACGTCCGATGGCAACGAGCTAGCCGAAAACCCTTTCTCCGCCAGCAAAGAACTTGGCGCGGGCTGGAGAGGCAGGCTAGGGCGGACGTTGACGAGTTTTGGGAGCAGATTTTGGCTGGGCAAGGAAGAGGAAGGGGAATGGGTACGCATGGAGTTGGGGGATAGAGGGGGGAAGAAGAGGGGAAGGAAGCAAGGGCAGGGAGGAGATGGGGTTGAAGCTGGGACTGGGACGAATGAGCGTGAGAGGAGGAGGAGAGCTGGTACTGGACCGTCGAAGCCGGGAGTGGGGCTGCAGGTTGATGTGCCGAAGAAGTGAAGGAGGGAAGAGTAACATCGATTTGGCGTTCGGGATAGAGGACTAGTGATGGGATTGGGACGAATACCTAAACGTTTCGCCCTAAACGCTACTTCAGACCTGCATTGGGGGGCGCGAAATCCTGATATTACTAGATTCGCTTCCAGAGCGGGGTGTTGTAAATATATCAGGTAGGTAAGCTGCCTACTCCCATGACAGAACAAGGAACGTCCTGCACCATCCCATCTCATTCCACCAACATCATCCTCCATGTCGCCTGCTTCTTAGGCATGGTGAACGGCTAAGTAGTTGTTCTCGAAATGATTCGATCTCAAATCTCTAAGCTCACCTTGACAGAAGCCGGCAGGCAAAAGCAAGCTGAAATTGTATGGCCCTGAATTGGCGTTTGAATGCAAATATCAGTGCAGAGTCTTCAGCAAAATGAGCCTATAAAATCATTGTTAAAACTGAAATTCTTGGTGATACCAAGAAGCAGAAGTCGGAACATTATTGTTTTGTTTCCTATTGCGTGCTGTCGCTTTTTGTCCCTTTTCAGAGCGTGGCTAACGACTCGAAACTATGCGCATAGCTCGCGAATGAACTGAACTCTTTCGTGGGTGGGCGGGCGGGTGAGTGGGAGCACCGGCAAGTGTGGTTCCCTGGAGGGACTACAAAGGAGCCACAGCCTGTGATGGTGGGTTTTCATGCAGCTGGGTCCTGGTGCCGGACATGATCATTTAGTCGAGGTAGAGGAGGGTGAGCGCAAGGCAATCGAGAGATGTATTGAGCTTACAAAAAGCTATATGGACGAAACTCGATTGATTGTTCTTGAAACTGAAGTGGAAAGCTAGGTACCTACAAGTAGCTTATGCCGAGCCTTGCTCCATGGGTGGGTGGGGGAGGTGGTGGCCTGCGGCGGCGGGGGTGGGTGGGCGGACGGACGGGCTGGTAAGAGGCTTCGCTATACCATAGAGTGTTGGCAGGCTCACTTGTTGAACAAGCTGTTGGGATGAAAGTTGATTGATTGTTCTATGTACTGAAGTGGAGAGCCTTAAGCCATCCACAAGTCGCGTACGCCAACCAAGCCTTGCTCCTTCCCAAATCAAGTGCCTGTCACTTGCCGCCTTCATGAAAAGAAAACAGCTGTTATTAGCTGCGGGGTTATCGTTGTATACAGTTCGTGAATCGTTGAGGCGGCTGCCAGGAAAGAAGCCAAGTGATGTAAGTGATGCTGGGTGTGTACTTGAAGATCGCCAAATGCTGTGACTGTACTGGTGGGATGTGCTGTGCGGAGGGAGAACGAGTGCTGTTGTTGTTCGTAAGTGTTGCCACATGGCTGTTGACGCGAGAAAGATGTGATGTGAGAACGTGACGCATTGTTAGTCAATCAAACCTCATCTAGTCGGCGCCGTGGTCGCTCGAGGACTTGCGGGAAGGCCTTGAGGTGCTTCGGCTTGTGGTACTGGCCAAAGGGGCATCAGCGACAACGTCACATGGCGTCAATGGTGCCTGTTGACGAAGCGTAGGCTCATGGCTCATCGACGAAGTAAATATTGACCCACGTCAGGCCAATAATCACCAGCGTTGTTAGTGGGAATAATCCCGCCAACAGCAGTGTCGTTGAGTAAGTGGTTAGAACGAGTTGTAGTAGCAACCTTCACCAAGACTGTTGAGTTGCATTGTTGCGTGTGCGGTTTGAACGGTTGTTCTAACGCGCCGACAGGTTGTTTGAGCGATTGTTGTTGGCTACTGCGACAATTCGGTTGTTGGTATGGTTTTGTGAGTGTCCACAAACTGCTGCAGCATGGCGTCGGCCTCCGGGAACGTGGCATTGGCATACTTGGGAGACATTCCGCTTGCCTGGATTGCGTCCAGAAGAGCTTGCTCCACATCCACCAAACCTTCATTGTTGTTGTTGTTGTCCGCGTACTCCAGGCCAGCAAGGTGCACTTGGTATTCTGTAATAACCTGCAGCAGAGTGGGACACACCTCTACCTCGTTCAGTTTATAGACCTCAGCATTTGAGTGCAGATTGGTGAATAGACCCCATGGCTGGCTTTGTACAGCGTCTGCACTGACCGTCGACCCACGCTCTCTAGTGACATTGTACCTGCGCTGCAGTGTGTTGGAGTAGTACGTTCGCTCCTTCACGCTGCCGATCACGCAAACCAGTGCAGGGTTAGACATCAAGGTACGCAGCAGCGTGACTGCCTCTGGGGTGTTATAGGTCACATAGAACGAGATGTATGGCTTCTGTTGTATCTCGTAGAACTCACTAGACTTGGCGTTATGGCCAGTCTTGTGTAGCGCCCCTTGACCGTCTGTCGTGAACAGTCCGTAGTCATGAATTCGCAGCAGCTTCTGTACAAGCGGTACCGAATCGTCATGCAGTGGGCCAAGATGGTACGGAGTCGCCGGTAACAATCCTTTAATGAACAGTTTGTTGAGGTAAAGCAGTTGACCATAGTCGCGTGTGTACCAGATCGTGTTGAATGTTTGTCGCATGAACCCCTGGGTTCGAGGGTCGTCGATTGTGTTGCTGTTGTTGGACATGACTGCCAGTTCGGAAAGCATCTATGTCTACCTATATGGTTGTACCATTAGCAAAGGAAGAGATAGATGTATGATAAAGCAAGCAAACAAGAAAAGAAAAGAAAAGGGATCAGGAGAAGAAAAGAAAGGAAATTTCGCATACACCCGCTAAGGTACGCAACACTCATTAGCAAAACCCCTAGCAAAACGCCTGCCCGTGTCCGCTCTATATCTATCTATCTATCAGCTGCATGTCTTCTGAAGTCTATGCGCACAATGCAGCATTCAATCTCCAACCTGCCAGGTGCCATCTTCGTCACCAAATTCACGTATACGTGCGCCCAATTGTTCTGTTGCGCAATGTCCAGCTTCCTTTTGCTGATTCAATTTTACCTGCTTAAATCAGGTGCTGGGTTGCTGATAGACCACTGCCCAGTTCACGGAGAAACGCCACCGCCGTTAACAACACTCTGTTTAACCTCATTCTCCTTCGTCATCTCACTCTCCTTTGTCGCAGCCTTCGCCGCACCCTCAGTCAACCCCTTCCTAATAGCCAGCACACTATCCACGATAACCGCATCAATCCCCTGATCCACCTGCAGTTTAACATTCCCACTGTCATTGTTCAACGTCCCATAACTCACACACACCAAGCCACTTTCCTTAACCACTCTTACCAACCTCGGACAAAGCACCAACGGCTCAGCCGCACTCACCACGCCCAGCAAGCTCCACCTCGTTGCAAACCTAATCGCTTCCTGTAAACTACTCGCTCTAACATCGCCAACCTTACTCGTCCCCGCATCCGTGAGGAAAAGGACCGGAAAACTGGGCTGTTTCAACGACAACAACAAACAGATATCAGGGTGAAAACTGCTAAATATGACATTCCGTGCTCCGCCTAGATCATACACCATTTTGAGCACTGTATCGACGAATTGATTCAACTCAACAGCCATGGCGTCCATTTCCTCCAGCTCGGTTTCGAAAAGCATGGGGTATTTCATTTCGATGTTGAAGCCGATATCCATGGGCAACTTGCGAAGCATTTCTTCGAGTGTAGTGAAGGGGGCTTGGATGAAGGCGCCGCGCGTGTTGGGCTTGAAGCCTTTAGCTTTGAAGTCGCGTGTGTGTTTCATGCGTTCGGATGTGTTGGAGGTTTGTGTGTCGGTGCCCAGGGAGTTGGCGCGGCTGCGGAGCATTTGAGGTGTTGTGGAGACGTTGAAGGGGTCTTTGCGGTGAGGTATCCCTGGCGTGCCTACGCGGGAAGAGGCCGATTCGTTGACGTGGAGGAATTGGTCGAGGGTAAGGGTGTGTACCGGCGCGTCAAGGCCGGTTTCGCTGACAAGGAAGTCGTGGTAGATGACGGGGACGTGGTCTTTGGTAAGCTGGACATCGAACTCGACGTACGATGCACCAAGATTGGCAGCGGTGATGAAAGATTGCATGGTATTCTCTCCCAACTGCAGAGACTTCTTGACAGTCATATTCTTGCCCATGCCACGGTGTCCGATGACCATCGGTCCTGACACACGTTTCCAGTACATTTTACTCTCTGAGATTGACATGTTCGGATGAGTGAAGGGAGTGACAACGGAAAAGTTGAAGTTGACTGTGCCGATGAAGTCGAGAGTTTTAGCTGACACAACAGGAACACTCAGATCGCCCTGCAGACTCATCTTCTTGTGTGCCAGCGTTGGTTTGACAGACGTTAGCAACGCAACACCACGTGCAACAGGCCGATCGCTGTGGGGTGAATATGTCGGGACAATGTCAAACAGAATCTTTACCTTGCTGACATCCTTCGTTGTGAAAACAATAGGCTCGGTGCTAATGGTTTCTTGAACCGGCAAGTCAATAATAGTGGGTTCTCCTGTAGCTCCTTGAGCTGAAACGACAATGGAAAGTGCAGTATCAAGCTGGGTAGCATGAGCTTCAGCATATGGAATATTGTCCAAGTCGACAGGCTTGAATATCTTCCTAGCGTCCATGGAGCCTAGACTGATGAGCACCATACTCTCATTGGTGAGGTATCGATGGCCGAACGACCTGACAGGCCTGTCATTCTTGTGTGGACTTCCCTCTTTGCCAATGCCGCTATTGCAGCTGTCTTCAGCTGTCTTTGTCCTCTCTATTGAATTACCGAGTGAGGTAGAAAGCAAACTAGGATCGTGCGGCTTCAAGGCCTGAGGGGTAGCGTGCTTGCTAAGTAATTCGGCAATGTCCATGTTGCCACGCAGCGCTGCATGCTCCATACTCGACCAACCAGAGTTATCGACACTATCAACCTCAGCGCCGGCCGTGATCAAAAGGTCAACCATCGATAGATGACCATCGACGCTGGCGAGCATAAGCGGTGTCCAGCCGTAGGTGCTTTCCTTGATCTCCAGATCCACGTTTGTTGCACATCGTACAAGAGCTGCTGCACAGTCTTCTCGACCGAAACGTGCAGCAATATGTAAAGCTGTCTCGCCTTGCTCGTCTTGATAGTTTGCGTTGGCTCCAGCCTCTACCAGTGAGCGAACAATGTTCGAAAAATTCGCTTTTGTTGCTGATGCGAGCAACCGACTTGCTTTGTGCCATGCTGTAGAAGGTGTGAAGTTCGAGGCTTGGAGCAACGTCTCGACAGTCATCCTCCAGCCACCGATGACGGCTAAAGCAAGCGGAGTATTTTCTTCAGCATCTTGAAGCTGCGTAGCATCGACACCGTCTGTCAAATCCAGCAATTTCCACTCTTGTAACTTCTCCATGAGGAGAGCACACACATCTATGAAGCCGTACTTTGCAGCATAGTGCAATGGCATTCGTCCAAAGGCGTCCTGTGTCTTGATCGCCGCTCTGTGGGGACCTTGAAGTTCTCCTACTAAAAACCTCATGAAGGCTGCGGCGTCGTCACCTCCATTAAGCATACGGCTGGCGTCAATTTCTTGCATAGCATACGCGGGTAGCTCAAGTATGGGTGCTTCCGCCGGCGCAATCGTGTTAACTGCTTCAATCTCGGGCGACGTGCCATCAATTGGAACATTCGCCTTATTGGATCTGCTCTTCCCTATTCCTATGATGAACCGGTGGAAGATGTTCCGCTTGTTGATATCGTCAGGCTCATCTAGAGACTTGAGGCGGCCGAGTAAGACTGTGATGCACTTCCTGGCGCGTTTTGCGATGGCTAGCTGAAAGTAATTGAGGAGCAGACGTTGCAATGGCTCACCATCCTCTTTGCCATATTGTTCAGTTTTCTTCAGTAAATCAACGAGTCTCTCTGTATTGTCACCTTGAATAGCTAAACCAATTGACTCAAGAAGCTCATCTGGCAGATTCAGCTTCATTAGTGCCAAAGGTCTAGTGCCTCCTGAGAACGACGACCTTGCTGAATCATTATCTTCTTTTGGCTTTGCATCTCCCAATTTCGATAGACAAGTGTTAACAGCATTCATATCTTGCTGCAATCTGATGTTCGTTGCGAACGGCCTAGGGTCGACCCGCGACACCAAGTACCTCTGCTGTGCACATGCTGATGGAACCTGCTTGTCCAACTTCTTTGTGATCTTGATAAATCCTCGCCGATTGACCTCCCCGAACCATTGTAACTTGCGAAGCTGACTTCTCAACTCGAGGAGAGCGGCGACCAAATCATCGAGGTCGTGCTGATCAAGTTGGTCTGGGTTTGGACTGGTACCATAGCGATCGGACAGAAGACGGAGTCGTCGTGAAGCTTCTGCGTACTTTCGGTTGTAGAAGCCGTCGACTGTTTCGAGATTGCGATCCAAACTGAAGAAGAAGCCTGGACTTTGTCAGCAGATTCGTGGGGATTTGTGCTTGTAACATGATAAGCACCAGCTAGATCAGCTTCTTCTCCTTCTTTTGCATCGTCAGAGGCAGACTTGACCAATTTCTTGAGCCCCTTGTAGTTGATGTACTCCGCCGACCACTCTGGCACCTGGTTGCGAGGGAGATTCCTTCCAAACTTCATGATGTATTTGTTTCACCCAGAATTTGCTGGTTGTTTACTTCAAAGCCGATAGTCTCGATGACATCGACGATAGATAGCCGCGTAAGTCGACTCAAAGCTTAAAAAGGAAAGAAGGCAAGGAAAAGGCATGTCCAGCACACCATGATGGAAGGGAAACACAGCCGAAGTAGACGCCCCCAGGTATCACAACGAGTGAAAGGTGAGGGAGCCACGAAACACCAATAGCTCAAACACGAGGTTGTGTCATGACTCGTACCGCATTGCTCATTTCTCATGTGTGTTTCAGAATGGCATCAACAATATCTATGGGATTTGATATTACTTCTTCAGGATAGCATCTTGGTTCCTCCATGTCTGGTGTTCGATTACTTCTACAATCAACTCTTATGTCTGCATTCCTTACTCGTCAATACTCGTAGACGTCGTCCATGGCTTGGTCGTTATCATATTTACCCTTTCTTTTTGACCATCCCATTCACATTTTACAAGCACTCTCTTTACTACTCACAACCTCACTCGCTCCCAGTCTCACCCTCCTCGTCTTTCCCACCCCACCTTTCCTCCTTTCAAGCTTGAAAACCTCGACCATCCATTCATACCACACACCTCTTCCATCTGTTCTTCTCCACATACTCAGCACTAGTAAACTCTCGTCAGGAAAGTACAGCGGCGTCTTGAGCGGCAAGAACAGTGGAAACCACGAAATCATGTCTCTCGATTTGGCATCCATAGTTAAAGGATTCGTGCTCAATTCGATCTTGTTAATCTGTCGTTGCTTGACAAGTTCAGTAGAGGAGGATTCGAGCGGACCAAGGAGGAGTTCTGGGTCGTATAGAACTGTCTCGAAGTAGCCTGCCAATCCATGACAAACACCACGGTGCGCGCAGACGTATTCAAGACGAGCGAATCGTTCGTTGTGTTCGTTTGCGTTACTGATGGGGTTCCTCGCTGCTGGTTGTGGTAGATGACTTGCTGGGATGGGGTGTTTGAACTCCCAGGCTTCGCGGATGATGGGCTGAAGCGGAATGTCAGGCATACCGCCGCCACATCCAGAGCGTGCGTAACCCTTGTCTTGTGGACGTCTAGCAGAGAGAAAGTCCAGAGCATGTAGCATAGTGACGTAAGGTATGCTAAAGCCTTCTGTGTCGCCAGCGGCAGTGCGGGCGAGGATGTCTGCATGGATTTTTGGTGAGGCGATGGGTGTCAAGTGAGCGGCGTAAGAACTTGGGATGGATATACCGCAAGAAGGATTTAGAAGATGCTGTACACCATCAAGGCATTCGGGAGACAATTCGTTGTCCGCAAGTGAGCCGAGAAGTTCGGAGATGAGTATGTCCACTTTCACTTGTTTTCCAACATAATCTGGACCCTGCCAGGAGCGCATATCAGACTGGACTAGATGGACCCGATTGCTCCATTTAGTTGCATTATGCCGTCGTAGGAGGACGTACGCATTGGGGTTCTTCTCAACTGCCCACATCTCAATTGCAATGCCTGTTTTCCTGCTTGCCTCTAGCGTCCGAGTGACCAGCGGTCCTCTCCCCGCACCAGTCACTGCGCAGACAATGCGATCATCAGGACCTGAGCCCTGCTTCTTGGCGGCAACCCAATCACGCAAAGCAGCCGCAACAGCACGTTCGTACCACTCGTATTTTATAGGGTCTTTTTCAAATACTTCATAGGTAATGCTTTCGAGGTTGTCTGCAAGAGGCTGTAGAGGGTTCTGTAGGTAGTCTTGATAGCCAGCACCAAAAAGCTCAATAACTGGTCGCGACGGCTGGTCACCTTCGATACATCGTAGAGCATCTAAGTAGGCGGCGGGTCGGGCGTGCGGCTTTTGAGGTGGTTGGGTCGCTTGCGATAAAGAAGGAAAGCTTTTGTCGTCGTGAACACTGAGTCCATTGGCTGATTGCGTTTCATTACTTCCTAACAGAGAACCAGTATCGCTCAATAGAATCCATGGACATGGTCGTAAGCGCATGTAGTGCCAAATGAGCTGGGTTTGTGCTTGGGAGAACCGTATCGGCTCGACGTCCGACTGGAAGAAGTGTTTCGGTATGTTGAGTATCCTGAGAGGTTCTGAGAACCACCTAGACTGAATAGCAACAGAAGGAGCATTCCTAGAGAGCGTCAAGGCTGTGACATATGTGTTAGTATTGCCCTTGCGAAGACTAAACAGATGAATGGCATGCGCATGGTACAGCGTTGAGAGCAACTTGATGACGATGAGCGTATGATTTATTGTCATTCTTACCTACGGATAGACGAGCATTGTATTTACACATCGAACGGATCGAGTTCCATACGTCCCAAGTCGCAAATTCGTCAATCTCTTTTGTAATGTCCTCGTCTTCCTCACCGAGGTCATCAACATATTCATCACGAGCAAAGGCGGTAAGATTACCGACATCTGGATCCAGGTTTATTCCATCTGATGTGGCAATGGGCAGCCTGATATGGATCTGAAGATATGCTCCTAGTCCAAGTGCTTCTTGGATTGCGTGGGCATATTTAGTTAGACCATCTTCTGAGTTTGACAGGATGGAAGGGCCTTGTATCATAATATTAGTAGCACCACAGAATGAGGCATACGCGACTTCTAATGCCAGCACTTGGCGAGAGATATCAGCAATGAGTGGATCAGGAGATGCTAGGTCAATCCAGGTGCTCGTGGTGAAAATTATTTGGCTTGTTGTTTCATCAGGACCTAGTAATGTGTCCTGAGGTGTGAGAGACGATAGCAGTGGCCACGCCGGTACCTGTTCTTGTCCAGAAAGACTATGCAGTGGCGTCTCTGTCTCTTCCAATGCTTGCACGTAGTTGTTCAGGACATTGAGCACTTGAGAATGGAATCTCGAGTTGGTGATTGGTGCTGTAATCATATCCCACTGTAGGTGTCAATTGGTGCGCACAACAACATATCATGTGAGGTACTAACGCCATGTTCTTTTGCGTTATTGAAAGCATCAGCATTTACTTGGTGGGAATTTTTCGTCTCATGGTGGCCGACATAGAATCTGATGGGCTCAAAAAGTGGCCCTGTACTGGTCATCTTGGTAGAGGAGCCTAAGCTATCTCCACGTCGAAACACACAAAGACCACAAGACCACACTTGTGTCACGGAACGTAAGATGCGCTTGGGGTGAATGATGAAAGAGAGATATCAAAAACAAAATAGTCATGTTGGAACATGGAGCACGTGTCAGCGTGGCGTTTGGAGTTTTTTGAAACAATCGTCAGATCAACAACCAAACCTTGACCACTCTTTCCTCATCCATTCTGCCGCTACTTCTTCCCATACGGTTGACGCATCCTAGCTATTAACTTCGCCCCTTTCCCTCCCTCAGATGGCTGAAGCACACCGCATCAAGCGCCAAAAGACATCCGATATGGATCCTGCCGCAAACCCCTACCTCGCCCATTGGAACGAAGAGCAAGATGGAGGTGGCGCATCCTTAGGCAATGGCTACTCGAATGGGTATGGCTCTTCCAGGTCGAATGGCAGCGGTTCAATTCTATCAACGTTCCCACGACACAAGACGACTGCCGACGATGCGCGCAAGGCAGAAGATGGTCCCAACAACCCATTCAATGAGAAGCCGTTCTCTCAGAGGTACTTGAGCATTCTCAAGACACGCCGCAATCTCCCTGTCAGTGCTCAGCGAGATGAGTTCCTGCAGATGTATCAGAGCTCTCAAATCCTGGTGTTTGTCGGTGAAACTGGTTCAGGAAAGACTACCCAAATTCCGCAGTACGTTCTGTACGATGATCTGCCTCATCTTAATGGCAAGATGGTCGCCTGTACACAACCACGTCGTGTCGCTGCCATGTCAGTCGCTCAGCGTGTTGCACAAGAGATGGACGTTGCTTTGGGCGAGGAAGTGGGTTACAGCATTCGTTTCGAGGATAAGACCTCGCCAAGCACCATGCTGAAATACATGACGGACGGTATGCTTCTGAGAGAGGCGATGAACGATCATGACTTGAGAAGATACAGTACAATCATTCTTGATGAGGCACACGAAAGGACGTTAGCGACGGATATCTTGATGGCCTTACTCAAGGGCGTCACGGAAAGACGACCAGATTTGAAATTGATTGTTATGTCTGCTACGTTGGATGCGCAAAAGTTCCAGAAATATTTCAATAATGCGCCCTTCCTCCCAGTACCAGGAAGAACACATCCTGTAGAGATCTTCTATACCCCCGAGCCAGAAAGAGACTATGTTGAGGCCGCTATTCGAACTGTCCTACAGATTCACGCAACAGAGCCGGAGGGAGATATCCTTTTGTTCTTGACTGGAGAGGAAGAAATTGAAGATGCTTGTCGAAAGATTCGCTTGGAGGCGGACGAGATGATCCGAGAAGCAGATGCAGGACCAGTAACAGTCTACCCACTATATGGTAGTCTGAACCCTTCGCAACAACAGAAGATCTTCGACCCAGCGCCGCCCCCGCGAACAGCAGGTGGACGACCCGGCCGAAAGGTGGTAGTTTCCACGAATATTGCCGAAACGTCACTCACAATCGATGGTATTGTCTATGTAGTGGATCCTGGTTTTAGCAAGCAGAAAGTGTATAATCCTCGCATTCGTGTCGAGTCGCTGCTCGTCTCACCAATTTCCAAAGCCTCCGCCCAGCAACGTGCCGGTCGCGCTGGTCGTACGCGCCCTGGTAAATGCTTCCGCCTATATACAGAAGGTGCATTCAAGAAAGAGCTCATCGAGCAAACCTACCCGGAAATCCTTCGCTCCAACCTTGCGTCTACTGTCCTCGAACTAAAGAAGTTGGGCGTAGACGATCTCGTCCATTTCGACCTCATGGACCCGCCTGCTCCTGAGACTCTCATGCGCGCTCTCGAAGAACTCAACTATCTTGCCTGTCTCGATGACGACGGTGAGCTCACCCACCTCGGTCGTCTCGCCTCCGATTTTCCTCTGGATCCTGCTCTTGCAGTCATGCTCATCTCCAGTCCAGAATTCTACTGCTCTAACGAAATTCTGTCATTAACCTCCCTCCTTTCCGTACCCACTCTCTTCCAACGACCTGCAGCAGCTCGCAAGCGCGCTGACGAGATGAAGAATCTCTTCGCCCACCCCGATGGTGACCAACTAACTATGCTCAACGTTTACCACGCCTTCAAAGGTCCTGCCGCACAAGCTGACCCCAAGCAGTGGTGCTACGACCACTTCCTCAACTATCGCGCTCTCCAGCAAGCAGATAACGTACGTCTTCAACTCAAACGCATAATGGAGCGTTCCGAGCTCGATCTGGTCAGCACGCCCTTCGAAGACAAGAAGTACTACGAGAACATTCGTCGTGCTCTTGTGGCAGGCTTCTTTATGCAGGTGGCCAAGAAAGACAGCAGTGGCAAGAACTACATGACCGTGGATCAACAGAGCGTGTTGTTGCATCCTAGCACGGTATTAGCTCAGGACAGTGAGTGGGTGTTGTACAATGAGTTTGTGTTGACGAGTAAGAACTATATCAGGACGGTGACGGCGGTGAAGCCGGAGTGGTTATTGGTAAGTCTCTATTCTTGGTGAGCTTTCTAAACAATCAATGGTGTGCTAACGAAATCAACAGGACATTGCACCTTCGTACTACAACCTCGAGAACTGGAAGAAGTCGGATATGAAAACACAACTGCAGAGGACTGCTGATAAGATCAAGCGTAAGGATGCTATGAAGAGTGCTCCAAGTGGTAGCCGAAGGTGAGGTCACGATCCTGGCTTCAAGAGCCCCTCACGACCTATATATAGCATACACAACTCCCTACGCCCAGCACTTGACCCCTTGTATCTACTATGATGGCTACACTCGTTCTGTACCTGTTGAAGAGGTTGAAGATATAGATTTCGCTGATACTTCGGTATTTCTTTTCGGTACAAAACCACACGAAGCGGGGTAGTGGGATGGTTCTCGACAACCGAGGAGGGAGGAAGCCAAAACAAACAGCGGAACATGGCCAAAGTATATCCGCGTCTATCCGCGTCTAGATCATAAGACATGTTACTTCGTACAAACTCGGCCGGAAGAAGGGGTGGCTTCAACATGTATCTTGTAACTTGGGAGTATAGAAGACCTCGCGTTCAGTTCCGCTCATGATCCGAAGAAGGGAGCATGGACGAGCGGCCGGAGGGAACCAGTACTAGCGGATAGAGCACCAACGTTTCTCTAGCACTTGAACCAATCAATCACGAGACGCAGGCAGTTGCCATGGCCCTCTCAGGGAGGCAAAATCCATTTAGCTTCCATGGCTGCAGTTCCTAGATCGTCAATGCGGGGGTGCCCCGCACCTGCAGCAGCTGATATTGCCGTCTCCCCACCACTAGAGAAGACGTGGCTGTATATAACTACTCCTCCTGGTCCTCTGCTTTGCGTTGCATCTTTTCTACTCACTATCTGACATTGAAATTTTCCTTTGACCTCATCACAAATCTATTCATCATGTCTCTCACAGAAACCATCACATTACCTACGGGCAAGACATACGAGCAGCCCACTGGATTGTGAGTCCATCCCGAAACCGGACGACTCATTCATGAAAGCTCATCGCTAACCACCTCGCTACTAGGTTCATCAACAACGAGTTCGTCAAAGGTGTAGACGGCAAGACATTCGAGACCATCAACCCCAGCACAGAAAAGCCAATTGTCTCCGTACACGAGGCATCGGAGAAGGATGTTGACATTGCAGTGTATGACCTACAAGCTCATCTATGGAACGACTTTCACGCTGACAATGAGAACAGAGCCGCAGCCCGCAAGTGCTTTGAGCAAACATGGAGGAAGGTCACACCCGACCAGCGTGGCAAGTACTTGAACAAGCTCGCCGACCTCTTGGAGCGTGATATCGACATCATCGCCAGCATTGAGGCTCTCGACAATGGAAAGTCCGTGACAATGGCAAAGGGTGACGTTGGCGCTGCAGCTGGCTGCATCAGATACTACGGTGGATGGGCAGACAAGATTGAGGGTAAGGTCGTCGACAACGGCACCGAGACCTTCAACTACATCAAGAAGGAGCCAGTATGTTTAAAGATCACCTCGCAGTGGAATCGCTTAAATCAACATTGCTAATATTGGCCCACAGATTGGTGTTTGCGGTCAAATCATCCCATGGAACTTCCCCCTCCTCATGTGGGCATGGAAGATTGGTCCCGCTGTTGCTTGTGGTAACACTGTTGTCCTCAAGACTGCTGAGCAGACTCCTCTATCTGGTCTTTACGCCGCCAAGCTTGTCAAGGAGGCTGGTTTCCCCGCTGGTGTCGTCAACGTCATTTCTGGTTTCGGAAAGATTGCTGGTGCTGCCATTGCCTCTCACATGGATGTCGACAAGGTTGCCTTCACTGGTAAGTGCACACATTATATTGACAATGTGCTTTTCAACTTGACTAATCCTACTATCAGGTTCCACCCTTGTTGGTCGTACCATCATGAAGGCTGCTGCTGGATCCAACTTGAAGAAGGTCACCCTCGAGCTTGGTGGCAAGTCACCAAACATTGTCTTTGACGATGCTGACATTGACAACGCCATCTCATGGGTTAACTTTGGTATCTTTTTCAACCACGGTCAATGCTGCTGTGCTGGATCTCGTGTTTACGTGCAAGAAGGCATCTACGACAAGTTTGTGCAGAGGTTCAAGGAGCGAGCGAGTGCCAGTAAGTATAAACTGAGAATACGGCTACATACCTCCGGGTGTGCTTGAAAGATGGGGGATGTACGTGTGACAATTCTCACTGCAGAAATTGGCCCAGCACTCCCCCCACACCCCTTCTGTTAAGCACACCCTAAGGTATTTGTGACAGTACTAACAATATCTTCTAGATGTGGTAGGCGATCCGTTCGACGCAAACACCTTCCAAGGTCCTCAGGTTTCACAAGTCCAGTTCGACCGCATCATGGAGTACATTGATGCTGGTAAGCAAGAGGGTGCCAAGGTTGAGACTGGTGGCAAGCGCAAGGGTGACGTCGGTTACTTCATCGAGCCCACCATCTTCTCCAATGTCACCGATGACATGAAGATTATGCAAGAGGAGATCTTCGGTCCCGTCTGCTCAATCGCCAAGTTCAAGACAAAGGAGGATGCTATCAAGGTCGGCAACACATCCACATACGGTCTCGCTGCTGGTAAGTCCGAAAATGAAACGTTAGAAAATGCACTACAGCCACTAACAAACATCACAGCTGTACACACCAGCAACCTCAACACCGCCATTGAGGTCTCTAACGCCCTTCGTGCCGGTACTGTCTGGGTCAACCAATACAACATGCTCCACTGGTCATTGCCCTTCGGTGGTTACAAGGAGTCTGGCATTGGTCGCGAGCTTGGTGAGGCTGCTTTGGACAACTACCTGCAAACCAAGACTGTGTCCATCAGACTCGGTGACGCTCTCTTCGGTTAGAGTGTATAAATTGTAGCGAAGTTTATGTAGTTACGTGCTGGGTCGTGGGTGATGCTGGACTGGTCTTCAGGCATGGTGTTCGCATCTGTAAATGATTGAATCTCAATTTATCTTCTTCTCGACATTCCCTGCATAGCGCCAACAAGTAATCCATGTGTCTGCCTACCCCGTTTCAAAATTGAGTATCTAATGTCTATCATACATAGTTCAGCAGTCCTCTTCACCACATAAGATATAGCTGAATTCGTACTTAATTGGCATCCATCCTAGTGCCCACCTCAATAAGAGTGCGACAGGGTGAAGGTGGTCCAGCTGATTCAAAAGTACTCCAGCACTCCTCACACTAGTAGTACGGTATCGAAATCGGACATCGACATCTAAACTGGGTAAGGTGTAGAGTAGAGTCTTTGATTACTTTAGTAGTTTTCTGCTACGACATTTCCCACCTCACACTTTCCCAGCAACAGCATGGATTGTTGCATCAAGCATATTGGACCGTGATTCTATGAATGGTCACGTGATATCTGCCTTGGTCAACGTGCTTGACGATCGACAAATATCTACTTGTAAATAGATCAGCATTTTCCATCTCATCTTGCTCATCTTGTGTTTCTTCCGCAGCATACACAATGACTGCTACCTCACAGGGTCATCAGGACAGGGTCACACAGTTGTTGGCCACTGCCGATGATCTAATAAAGGCTGGCAAGCAGGAAGATGGTGCACTTGCCCTTCGCGAGGCAATCACTCTTTCGCCTGATGATGAAGGTGTTCGTCAGGCATTCATGTCCATGAGCTTTAGCGGAGATGCTACATTGTTCAGTGCTAGAGCATTTATCTCGAATACAGGGGACGACAAAGCAGGTTCAGCACTGATTTTGGCAGCATCAAATGGTCGGTATTCGTCGCAAGAAGCAGAAGAGATCCTTGAGCTGTTATTCAGCGTGGAAAACGACAATCCAACTAAGAACGATGCTATAAAGCGTATTGTGGTGAACGTGAATGGCCGGAAAGCAATTGCTACCTTGCTCAAGAAAAATGTCACTGAGACATTTCAACACCTGTGGAATTGCGGAGATGCAGTGGTTAGTGCAATCATTGCAATCACGCTGAACGCCGCAGCTTGGTCCACAGAGGAAGCCCGGCTTGCGGGCAGCAGGGACGTGTTCTTACTCCTCCTCGCCAAACTTCTCGAACCGGCGCAAGAGGCATCAGGAATGGGCATGCGCGCAATGGCACGATTATTAGCAGTCGATGCAGCGAACATAGCGCCTCTAATCGATGCTAGCAATTTCGAGGTCATTCTGTCAATGCTTGACATCCGGCAACCGACATCTACACGCAGCCAAGCCATTCTCGTCACATCAAAATTCCTCGAAGTGGAACCCGAGCGTGGGCAAAAGCTGCTTACTGACTACGTTGTCACTAGAGCAGGAAAGCCAAACGTTGATGACCTTGTCGCAGCCTTCTCTGTTGCGGCAGCTATTTTCCCAGTTTTGCCCGCAGTCGCCGCTTCACTGTTTATGACACCAGGCTTCCTGGATGATCTAATTGCGTTGACTAAGAAGTCTAATAGTGCCAGATTGGGACGCGCCTCTTTGGAATTGCTGAGTGCGGCATGTGTGGACAAGACGTGTAGAGAGGCAATCAGCAATACTTGTGCAGCTTGGCTTCAGGAAGTCATGAAGGAAAAGGCTAGATATGAAATAGAGGAGCCTGGCAATAATCTTGACGCTACATTGGCAGCTCTAGTGTTGTGCAAGATACAAACAGTACCAAAGCAGGCTGGTGTAACCATTGATATCGTGGCTATCGCGTCGTTTTTGAAAGGACTTACCAAAGACGAAGACATTGCTACGATCCAGACAGCAATTGAAGGACTGGCATATGCTTCAATACAAGGAAAAGTGAAGGAAGAACTGTCTTCTGATGCTACCTTCCTATCAGACGTAGTGACAATGTTGAAGAACCCAACAGACAAAGGCGTTCAATTTGGAGTATTGACAATCGTCTCTAATCTGACAAGTTACCTTCCCACGAATAGCGTCGAGCAAGAAAAAATCAGCCAACTCAAAGCCTACGCAAATCAATCAAAGCCTGATGCAGCAGATACACTAAACGATAACGAACATGTCACAGCACGCTGTCGCAAGGTTATTGATGCTGGTGTGGTTCCAATCTTAGTCAACGCAACAAAGACAGCCTCGCCCACACTGCTGAAGATCATCGCGAACATTTCACTATCACTCACAAAGAATCCTAAGCATTGTGGTCTTCTTGTCCAACAAGGTTAGAGCAATGATCCATATTGCGAAACGCATGGCACTGCTAAAAAGTTTCAGGACTCTTCGACACCATTATCCGCCTCGCCAATATTCGTCCCCTCACAGACATCGAAGCCTCCCTCTCGTCCGCAATCCACGACACTTCAAGCCACGCCCTCTCCCGCATTCTAGTCCCGCTAGACCCCTCCCTAATCTTCAACAACACCAATTCACAAGACCGTGCCTTAATATCAGCCATCACCCCATTATCTTCCCTTCTTGGCCCAGACGAAACCAACACCAACACCGACACAACAAACCACTTCACCCCCAGCCAACCCGTCGACAAACAAGCCACCTTCGACGCCCTCCGCGCCCTCACCAACATTGCCTCCCTATCCGACCTCGCCTGCCAATTAATCACCGCCACCTGCTTCGCCAAAATCGAAACACTTCTCTGGTCGCGCATTTCAGCCCTTACACAAGCAGCTGCAGAACTCATCTCAAACTTGACACAATCACCTGCCGCTGCGTCTAAATTCTTCTTCGTTCTTGGCGGTGATCATGAAGATAAAGTGAATGAAGAGAACAAGGCTGAAATAGCAGCGGCGCGTGGAAGACTGACGTTATTATTTGCGCTCACGACTTCCGAGACGAGGGGAACGGCGTTGGCTGCTATGGCGGCGCTGAGTAGCATTCTGGCGTATGAGGCGGGTGTTGCTTCGTTTTTGGCACTTCCGTCGAGTAATACCACCTCTGGATCTGCATCGGACACAACTGCGTCGAAAGCCAATCCAACTCACCGCCTAATCAAGTTAACGAAAGAAGCTCTTGCGGCTAAAGATACCGACATGCTTGCACGCGCACTCACTGCTGTTTGCGCTCTTGTTGCTTCTGGTGGCTCGGAAGCCAGAAAGTGCATGAGTGACGCAGACGCGAATGATTTGCTTAAGAGCTTGATCGAGGATGAGATGGTGAAAGGGCTGGGGATGAGGGCGATGGTTGGGGATGCTGTTGCAGCCTTGAAATGAACGAGACATGAGATGCCCTTCGATTGGCCGTTGGTGGTTGAGAAATGAACGAGCTGTGCAAAGCAAGATTCGAAAGATGAAACGAAGGCATTAACGAGCGGAATCAAAGAGCGGACGGAATATAAGAGAAGGGGACGACTTAAGAAAGCAAAGGCAAAAGCAAAAGCAAAAGGTAAAATGATTGCAAACAAACAATGAATTTGCTTGTCCGAGATGTCTAAGGAACCACATGGAGACGTCATATCATACCGTACCATTGGCTTTGCGGCAATCAGATATCATCGAGCTATGATATCTAAAGGACGGGGTGGGATTTGACGTGACGATTCTAGACGCAACAATGCATCAGATGATTTCAAGATGATGCAAACATATTGCTTGTGTGAGATGGGATGTGGATGAGATGAAGAGTCGACACAGAAAAGCCATACTGCGCCTTTCATACAAGGATCTCGAAAACATCAGACGCATGTCGCCAGACACTTACAAGAAGAGCGCCGACCAGCCACCAATATATTTTAGCTGAAGCCAATCGAAAACGCGTACCTTCGGCGATGCGATACAATGCATGAGTGCATAGATATGTATATAGGCATGTTACCTTTTCACTCTGTTCCCGTCTATTCGAATGATAATTGCTGGTCAAGGAATACCAAGCGAGGAAGAGGAAGAGGATCCGAGAAGTGCTCATGGTGGCGGTTTCTCACTCAAAGTCTGGTCGTTTGATGGATGCATCACGCCGAAGAGAAAATGAATGGATCATAGACGAATGGATGGATGGATGAACAAAATAATTGGCTGGGTATGTAGGTACACATGAATTTCTCCAAGCACACTCAAGCATTGCGACATTATGCGTTCAATGAAATCATCTCGTCTATCAGCAACATACGCACGAGACTCGAGCAGGTAAAGAAGACGTAGACAGAAACGTGGACCGCTAGACGTAGACAAAGAATAAGGACATGAACATATTCAAATCCAAAAAAGCATTACGAGCGCAGAGCGTTCACAGTCCAGCGACGCCCACGAAGGTGCACTTGATATAAGAATGAAAGATAGGAAGACAAGGTGCATATATACATACAGGATGATCTACCATCTACAAAGCGAAGGGTATATAAGATAGAATGGAATACAAAGCAAAGGTCCAAAGCCAAGCCAAAGCCATCACCAAGGGGGGTATCATCACATCACATCCGTTCTTCATGCCACCACGCCCATACTCATCCCAAGCAAAAGCCAAAGGACAAATACAAACATGCTTACTCATAGTAAGAAATGCGCAACTAAGGCAAGCAAAGCTTCACAATCCACACAGAACCATTTCATTGTTATTGCTTCAAGGTCAACAACAAATCACCGTCTCATCTTAAGCAACGGCTCAATCCTCGTCCTCTTGCTCAATCCAACACGATACGTGACTCTCTTGATAGGCGAATGAGGTTTCTTCATCTCCTTTTTCTTGCTGTCCTTCTCCATTGGAGGTGTCGTTTCTTTGTTAGCCGTTGTTTGATCATGCCCGTCTTGTGTTTCAGCCATCTTCTTGTTGGCTGATTTAGAAGGTTTAGCAGGTTCGGAGGAGATCTTGTCATCATCTGTCGGTTTTGCTTGAGTTTCTTCATCGTCGTCGCTATCGTGGATTGTCTTCGCCGATTTAGCTGGTGTCGCCGACTTCACTTTCTTAGTAGCTTTGGTATCAGCTTTCTTCGATTTGGCCGGCACGACATCCTCCAATGCCTCATCAGTGGGATTATCAACATCATTGACAACGCTTGCAGGTACAGCATTCCCATCAACCTTCTGCAGTGCCTCTCGTGTTTCGTTCATTGGCTCATCTGCATCATCCTCAACCACTTTCTCCTCCGAGATGGGTTGTTGCTCAGATTGCTTCGATTTACCTTTCTTCCCTTTCTTCTTCTTTTCCTTCTTGAGCGCCGCAGCAGGTGCGGTTTTGGTGCGTCTTAGCTTTTTGGAAGCTACTGGAGGACCATCATCGGAGTCGTCATCGAGTTCGATGACTTCGTTGGTGCCGGCTTGTGGGGGTTTGTGTTGGGGTAAGTTTGGAATATGATTTGATTCGTCTTTTGGTGCTAGGGCAGGTGTGTCTTTCTTTTCAGGCTTTAGTAGGTCAGAGTTCTCCTGGGCCATTTGGTCGTCATCTTGAGCCGGTTGCTGAATTGTTGCTAGCTTGTCCTCATTTTGCTCCTTACTTGAGGGCGGGAATGGACTTTCTGTGCGGTTGGTTGATGCAGCATTGAGTTGTTTAGCAGCCGACTGATCTGCTTCCGCTGCGGTGGCATTCTTCTTCGGCTTGGTGCCACTCTTCGTGCTTTTAGTCCGTTTGATCTTGGTGTTAGAAGGGCTTGGAGCTAGTTCTGCAGCTTGTGCCTCATCGGCTTGGTCTTGTACAATCAATCCTTCCGGGTTATCATTCGTGCTGTCCTTTGTCTTATCCACCTCTTTTGGATCATCTGCTTGCTTTGATATCTCTCCATGCTCCGATCCATTGATTGGAGAAACACCCTGCCCAGCATCACCACGCATTGGTGATGTAAATATCACCACAGTGCCCTCATTCCTAGCCACAGTCTCTTTCACTACCTCATGAGCTTCCGTCACTTGTGCTTTCGACTTCACAACCTCGGGTGACCTACTTCTACTCGCTCCTCTTGCTATCAACGTCTCCAAAGCTCTTTCAAACACCCAGTCATTCCCGATGAGTGCAGCTTCAGAGTCCGCAGCAGTGAAGCCCATCTCGATCAGCTTCTGTGTGGTTTCGTTCGACATACCTCCAACAGCAGAGCCACCAGTCCTGCTACGTCTGATGCTCTTCGACCGATTACTCGATGAGCTTTCGAGGGAAGCAAGTGGCTCAACTTGAGATGGTAGAGCAGAACGCGATCGACTTGGTCGAGGCTTATAATTCTCTTTTGGAAGGCCGACCCATGCTTCTGAGCTGAGGTCTGGGCCTTCTGATTCAGCATCGATTTTGCGCTTCTTTTGTTGTTGTCGTACGTTTTCTAGCGGAGGTTCCTGGAGTGGAGTGTCTATGTGCTTGCGCTCTGAGCCAGCTGTCGAGGGTTGCGTATGGTCATCGACCTGCTTTGGGCTGTCTATAGATGGTTCTGTCATCCGCATATGTTCCTGGTTGCGGACCACTTCTTCGCTGACATTATTGCTGTATGATCGATGAACTGGTGTCGCTGTCTTCATTGTTTGAGGAGTCATTCTCTTCTCCAGACTTGACGAGCTGGCGGCAATCGTGCTCGACATCTCAGGAAACATAACATTTGGCTCATGCTCCTCGAATCCTGGCCCCATAGCAGGCAATTGCTGCGACGGCGTGCCGAAGGCATGTGAGTAGGGATCACTCGCATTTGTGGGTGACAGGAAAGCGCTACTATGCAACGGACTAGGATCCACTGGCTGCTGATTGAGTGTGTCCAGAGGATTTACAGTCTGTGCTGCAACTTGATAGACGTCCAACAGAGGAACCGCAACATCAAGCTGACTGGGCTTGCTTCCGACCTTTTTAGGCTTGCTACTGGCGGTGACTGGCAATTCGTCGTCACCTCTGAACTCGAAGATGTCTCCCTCAGGACTTTCTCTATTTGGTTTTCTCGAGTACGTTCTCTTAAGCCTGTTTTTCTCTCCAGATGTATGCATTGACGGTGATTCTCTTGTACCAGCAGTCTTCGACCTCTTCACCTTCGATGGCGAGGTTGTGTTTGCGTAGGCATCAGAATGAGGGCGTTTCGAGCCAACGGATGGGGAAGGCTCGAACATGGCACTATGGGCTTGATCAATTTCACGGCGTAGCTTTTCTGCTCCTACCATTAGCAAACTTGTAACTAGCATTGGTATGAAGAGGATGTCAAACCAGATGAGCTCGTGCCGTTCATGCTTAGGCCGATCGGTACGGCCAGACTGTCAGTGGCAGGCAGAGTCATTGCGAGTCGGGCTTCGTCGCTCGGCTTAGGTGGCGAGGCATCAGTTAGGCCACCCTCGTCGTCAGAGTCTTGGATGACTCTAGACATGTTGCCGTATCCGGCGTGAGGAGTGCTTGAAGAAGGCGTGAGGCACCATTTGACACAATTGAAACAAGTGATGTCGAACGGCGCGTTGGACGTGATGGACGTGTCAATTTCGTGTCAGAGAGACTAAATGAGCAACGGGACACTAACATAATCAAATGCTATTACACTACTATGTACCTACGAAAGAGCATCCAGCTCGTCCTTCCTCTCTCTATACAACTCCTGTGCCCATCGTTCTCTTTTACTCACAGCCTCCACCTCCTCCCTAACCTTCTCTAATCTGCCCCCAATAGCGGCTTCCTCGCCCACAGATACTATGCGTTTCGTATCCAAATCAACACGTACTTTTTCCAGTGCTTCATGGGCATCTACCATTTTCTGTCGTAGTGTCTTATTGCGCATCTGGTAGCCACCATGTATTTTGGCCAAGTGCTTTTCAGTTGTTGTGCATGAGGTTGCAAGTTGCTCTAAACGATCTTGCATATCCTGTTAAATGTCGTCAGCAATGGCTTATGAAGAAGAGCAGCTCCCTGGGCAACCTACGTCGAAAGCTTCTGTAAGCAATTGCTGCTCATCAACCTCGTCTTCAGCATAGCCCGCTAGTCCAGGTATAACTTGGTCACCATGCAGGCCAGTCCACGTCTCGTCAAACTCCTCTGCTTCTGCTCTTCTGAGAGCGTTTACCTCAAGCGCAATCTCCATCTTCGCGCGTTCAAGCTCATCGTCCGGAAATACATGTATTGGCCTTACATTTCCCTTCACCTTGGCACCACCAAAGCGCTTTGCATCATGAGCAACCAGAAGTGCTGCTTCCAGAATTAGAGCACGTTCAACAGGATCGGAAATACAGTCAGCGTTCTTGAGCATAGCATCAAAATCGACAACTTCTGGTCGTGGTAATGCTCTTTGCACAACTTGCGTCTGTCGTCTGAAGTCTTCCCGTTGAGCGGCCAACCTTGCCTCACGTTCCCTTTCGTCGCGAACGGCAGCATCGTCCTCACCATACTTCGGTCCTGCTGCCATTTCTTGCTGGTCTTCGGGCAGCTCAAGCTCAAACTCCATCTCCTTTGGTCTTGGAAGCGAAGCAAGCTTGCTTTTGAGGTTATTTCGAGTAGCGTTCTGTGCTAGCTTGACTTCACGTGGAGTCTGGCCTGCTAAAACCATTGCACCGGGTGTCTGATCGTTGAGGCGGAAATTGTCGCGAGGTGTACGCATGGGAGTCGCGCCAGGACCTTGTGGTGTTGATGCCACGCCATTGCCTTGTCTGAAGGGGGTGGCCATTGGATTTGGTGTGGCAAGTACAGTCTTAGATGGTGCAGCTCCTTGATAGCCAGTGCCTTCGTCTTCATCTATCTCTGCGTTGTCTCCACCGAGTAGCGCTGACTGCGTCTCAGTCCTTAGACGGGCGTTTCGTAGTTCGATAGCAATCCGGTCCTGCTCCTGTGGTGCTCGTGGCGTGCGTATAGGTGTTGCCCCAACCACGCTATTGTAAGTGCCCACTAAACCTCTTGTTGCATCATTGTCACTCTGACCAGCAGACAATGTAGCTCTCTCTCCTGCCATGCCCATCTTAACAATATCCTCCAGCTCCGCTTCGCCAACCTGTGGTGCAGGCAGCACCAGACCTCGCCTCTTGCCTGACCTTTCGGCATCACGAAGCTTCTGCATTTGACCTGCTCGTATCGCTGCTTGAGATGCTGCAACTTGTCCAGTTTTGTCCTGCTTTGGTCGCTTTCGGTTTTCGCCCTCATCTTCTTGGTCTCCTTTGCGCTTGATTGCCAATTGCTGTTTGCGTGGATCAAAGCTTTCTCGTTGATATTCATTGCGCTTCTCTTCCTCTGCGGTATCATAGAATCCAGGGGCAGGTGCTTTCTCGAATGGGATATCGGCATTGTAATCCATTTGGCCTGGCTTCCGTGTGACGACCTTGATATTGATCCCAGCATTCTTGAGCTCTCTTCGCTTCTGCAGTACTGCCAATCGTCTCGACTCTTCCAGCTGTCTTTCTCTTGCCTTTCGCTTCGCTTTCTTTCCCTGTGTATTTGCCAGACGAGCACGAGCCTCACTCAGCATCTCCTTCTCATCCTCGTCCAGATCAATGGTGTCCGGCCTTGCAGGTTTCGATTCGGGATCTGGATCCAGCTCACCAGGCCTCAATTTCCTCACATCATCTGCGCTTGGCGCTGCTGTCTCTCCTCCTGTCGGTCCACCCAAACTCAACTCATCGTTCTCCCTTGCCTCTGCCTCATCCAGCAACTTCTGATAACGCTCCAAGCATTGTGTTGCAGTCCTTCCAACAATTGGCGCAATCGTCCGCCATTGCGTTGGCATCAACTTAGCCAGATGCAGCAGCTTCTCGTCCTCCTCTTTCGACCACTCGATCTTGCGGATTCCTGGGTCGAGCCATTCTGCCCATCGTGCCTTGCATTGCTTTGGCGTTTTGCGAGCGAGAAGGGAGGAAACACGCGCCCATTGGTTGAGGCCATATTTAGAGACACTGGCCTTGAGGATCTCGTCCTCGATGTTGGACCAGACACCTCCCTTTACGACAGGCATGACGAAGTGGTGTGAATGATACGAATGATGGTAGTGTCATAGCATTGTTTCATTGTTCTTTCGTGTTCAGACTCAATAGTTCTAAAGCTGATTATTAATTCGCTTAGCCCTACAATTTTTCGAAACATCATCTTGCTTAACTCACGTCTTCTTGTATTTTCAAACAGCTTCTGCTATATACAACGCATACTATGGCAACTAGTCGAGCTGCCTCCAGATTACGATACACACAGCCTATCTACTCTTTCGCGGGTTGCTTGCACCATGCTGCCAGACTCAGTATTCGCGAGAGATTGCCACAAGCTGAACGTCAAGTCAAGCGTCTCTCGACAAGTGCTATACGCCGCTCCGATGTTGCAGCATCCGACGAAGCCGATCGACGAATGAGGTCTACGTTGTCTGGAATTGAAGCCTTGGAAGCAGAGCTAGAAGCACAAGAAGGAAATGGTGGAGGAAGATCTAAACCTGCGACTAGACGGTCTGACCACCTAGAAATCAACGAGCAGCAAGACTCCATGCAGAAGATGGCAACGCACGAAGATGTAGCAGAAGCCCTGCTTCGCGAGGAAGAAGAGGCGGAAGATGGCGAAGCCTGGTACTTAGCAGCAGCACAAGAAGGAGAAGCGGAGGCAAATCCATTCGCAGAGCGACAACGACTGCCAGACTTGCCACCGAACCCACCTCCGATACTACAGCCATTACTGAAGCAAATCTCCGTGGATCTGGGAATGGATTACCTGAACGTAATAGATCTAAGAGTGCTGGATCCACCTCCTGCTCTTGGCGCGAACCTGATCATGATCTTTGGTACAGCACGAAGCGAGAAACATCTGAACGTCTCCGCCGACCGCCTATGCCGATGGCTTCGAACAAATTACAAGCTCACTCCCAATGCGGACGGTCTTCTTGGCAGAAACGAGCTCAAGCTGAAGCTGAGACGAAAAGCACGCAGGCTGCGCATGCTTGGTGCCGCAGGAGCTGTTGAAACACCAAACGCAGATGATGGAATTACCACCGGCTGGGTGTGTGTGAATGTAGGATCTGTGGAGAATGGACCAAATGCGTCACAGCAGGAGCAGCACAAGGGTTTTGTAGGATTTGGAACAAGATCCGGCCAGGCTAAGATTGTAGTGCAAATGATGACAGAGGAGAAGAGGAGTGAAGTAGATTTGGAAGCCCTGTGGCAGGGCACACTAGAAAGAGAACACAGAAAGATGGAGGGAGAGAGGCGAGCGTGGGAAAAGCTTGACCAGGCGAAAGTGGATGGTTCCAACGAGGTACGAAACGATGAGCGACACAGATCCCAGCAGACTTTCCCGCCATCAGTGACGGCACCCTATCCTGCGCAGCATGTAAGAAGGTTTCACTCGTCAACGAGACATCATCGTGCTGACGATGTCAGATCCACCACGACCGAAGAGCTTGATGAGGATGAGCTCGAACCACATCTGCTTCCTGATGAGCTACAACCACAAAAGGGACTTCTTAGTGATACTGTAGCCGCCTTGACACTACGAACTCATGTGGACTATATCAAGACGCTTAGGCCATCGGTCGCCATGTCCATGCTTGGAACTGGCGCGAATGACCACAACTCAACCTCATTCCTTCGAACTTTTCACGCTGCAATCCCAGCTTTCCCTGAACTTCGTCACTACGTAAGTCTCGTCGACCTTTACTGCCACGCATTGAGTATAGGAGCACCAGGCTATGACCGTCGAGACCTCCTAAATCTGTACAATCGCATGCAAGCATCAGGATTTGCCATTCCCGAATCAACATTCCATCAAGGCCTCTCAGCAATCCTGCTATCTCCTCACACCCTCTCCCCAACCTTCATCCCCCGCGATCCCGCCTTCAACGGCCGCTCCGCCCTCCAACGCAGTCTGGGCATCTCCTTCGAGCTTCTCGAGCAAATGGAAGCCAACGGCCACGAACCTCGCTCAGAATCAATCCTGCTCCTCATCCTCGACGCCATCTCCACCCCAACCTTTCTAAACCCATCCAACACCCCAGACACCGACCGAATGTACCTAGCAACCCACGACCTGTCCAAATTCCTCCATCAATACCGCCGCGCCATCCTCCACCAACCCAGCTACACCGGCGCTCCCTCAAACTCAAGCTCGCCCTTAACCTCACCCATCCACGGCGCCGTCAGCCCCAGCACACTGACAACCATCCACACGGCTCTCCTCCGCATCGCATTGGCTCATACGCTGCCCAGTGAGATCTGGGCGGCATGGCGTGCGCTTCCGAGATTTCTGCTTCCGAGAACGGCGGAAATGTATGGAATGATGTTTAATGGGATCGCGGATGTGGAGAATCAGAAGGTGGCGATGATGGTGCTGGAGACGTGCGTGCCGGAGATGGCGAGGGAGGTGCCGCAGGTGAGGATGGAGGGGGAGGTGGCGAGGGGGGTGGTGAGGTTGCTTAAGGTTGCGAGGGTGGATGTTGGTGTTTGGCCTTGGAGAGGTTGGTTTGAGGGTGCTAGGGAGGGGTTGGGTATGGTTGAGTAGTGGGTAGTGGTAGTAATGAAACAAGAGTTGATATTGCAATAATGATGACGACAGATGATCTCCATGTTGAAATGCGCTATCATTACAGAAACTGTTACATATTGCGTTCCAAACCAACACATCACCCTCATCTACAACCGACTCTCAACCTCCCACTCCCCCCACTTCTCCTCCGGCCAAACAACCCTCAACGCCTCCCAAACATTCGCCACAAACACAATCCTCAACCCCTGCTTAACCTCCTCCGGCAAATCCCTCACATCCTTCCTATTCGCCACCGGCAGCATAACCACCTTCACCCCCGCCGTCAACGCCCCAATCAACTTCTCCTTGATGCCCCCAACAGGCATAACCTTCCCCCTCAGACTAACCTCGCCTGTCATCGCCAGACTCGCAGGCACGACGCGTCCAGAGAACAAACTCACCAGTGCAATCGTATGTGCCAAGCCAGCAGACGGTCCATCCTTTGGCACCGCGCCAGAGGGGACATGGATATGGATGCTGCGTCTAGCCATGACGTCTTCGTGCTCGTCGGCGGCGATGCCGAGGGTGAAGGCGTGGGATTTCACCCATGACAGCGCAACTTCGACGCTTTCCTTGAGCACGTCGCCCAATTTGCCGGTCAATTGGACGCGGCCCTTGCCGGGCATCTCAGCGATTTCGATGAAAAGAATGCTACCTTGTCCAAGTCCAGAGTATGCTACGAGCCCGGTGACGACACCTGGACGGGGTAAGCTGGACATGGCGAGTTCGTCTTCGTAGCGCTCTATGCCGAGGATTTCGTCGAGGTCGGCGATTGTAACGGCGGGATTGTATGGTTGTGTTGAGTCGGATGTATTCGTAAGGGTGGAATCGTCGGGGTTGCTCGAACTTCGTGCTTCAGAGTACTGAACTGCCTTGTAGCGGCACACCGAGCCGATTTCGCGCTCGAGATTTCGTACACCAGACTCGCGCGTGTATGATGTGATGATCTTGTCAACTACGTCCGATGGTAATTGCACTTCACCTTCATGTAAGCCGTTGGTGCTAATCTGCTTTGGCACGAGGTGACGAGTAGCAATATGTCTCTTCTCCAACGTGGTGTAGCCCGACAGATGGATCATTTCCATTCTGTCTAACAACGGCGCTGGGATAGTATCGAGGTTATTCGCAGTCGCTATGAAGAGTACCTTTGACAAATCGACGGGTACACTGACGTAGTGATCATTGAAGGTGTAGTTCTGCTCAGGGTCTAGCACTTCTAGCATGGCCGCGGAAGGATCACCGTGATGGTTAGACTGGCTGATTTTGTCGATTTCGTCGAGGAGAATGACGGGGTTGTTGACGCCGACTTTACGGAGGGCGGAGATGATCAGACCAGGCATTGCGGCGACGTATGTTCGACGATGACCACGGATTTCGGCTTCGTCGCGTACGCCTCCCAGGGAGATACGGTGGAACTTGCGGCCTAAAGCAGTAGCGATTGACTTGGCTAGTGATGTCTTGCCGGTGCCTGGTGGACCTGCTAGAAGGAGGATGGGAGACTTGTCGGTCATTCGGCGTCTCTTGAGGGCTTGCATTTCTGTGCTTTCCTCGACTGGCTTCTCTGCCTGCTCTGGCGTTTCGACAGCGGTGCCGTCTGCGCTGGCAATAGATTTGGGGTGTTGGTCTTGCTCTTTCTCCCCCATTATCTGGATCTGGGAGTCGAGTTCTGCATTAGCCTGCTGCTTTAGCCGTAGCACAGCAAGATACTCCAGCAATCTCTTCTTAATCTTCTCTAAACCATAATGATCATCGTCCAACTGCTTTCGTGCTCTTGCAAGCATAGCACCATCCAGCTTGTCATCTGTCGACTTCGACCATGGAATCTCGGATAACGTCTCAAGATAATTCCTGATGACATTATATTCTGCCATAGCGGGATTCATCTTTAGTAGTCTCTTGATTTCACGAGCGGCCACTTTCTGTGCTTCTGCGCTCATGTTCGCACTGTCGAGACGTTTCTGGAGATCTGTAATTTCACTACCTTCTTCCTCGTCATTTGAACCTCCTCCTAGTAGGCCACCAGGTGGCTTTGTTAGGAAACCCGACATCCTTCTAGCATTTTCAAGGCGTTTGCTGTTTTGCCTTTCCAACTCCTTTAGTTGATCGCCATCTGGGATTCCCCGAGGTGAGTCTGTATTGGTGATAGTAATAATCTTCGTGCTTCCTTGCAAACTCGCGATCTGCTTCGTTAGAAGATCACCTGCTCGTTGTAGCCTCGTGATTATGGGTACTGCAGCTAGCATGCTCAACCTGTCTTCGTACGAGCTTTGTCCTAGAATTGCCATGAAATCTGCCAACGATCCTGCTTCAGAGATGTCTTTTCTTGCCACGAAAACTTCGAGCTGTCGCGCTAGCATAGGTGGCATACGTGAGCTATCCTGGGATACCAAGCTTGAGAGGCGAATGATTTGGAACAGCTCACGAGAGAGCTGCTTGAGATTCGAGAAGGCGCCCTTGACAGCAGGGTCGGTCATGTCGACTATAAAGGTGTTAGAATACATTCCTTGTGCTATTTCTATCGATGTATCATACCTTCATCAGCATAAGTCTTCACCTTTGCAGCCAGATACGGCTTCTCCTGCACAATCTCTTCAATCTTAAACCTTTGTAATCCCTCTACCACAATCTGCAGTTTGCCTGTCCTCTTACCCTCCACACTTCCGATCGTCGCCAACACACCGTAGTTGAACAGATCATCCTGATTTATCTGACCGTCATTCGCCATCTTCTTTGGCGTGTCCTGACCATCTCCGATAAGACGTTGGCCGTCGCCGTTCAGATACGGTGAACGAAGTGGCACACAACCTATGACAGTAGACTTGCTGCCTGCATTTGGAGATGTGAGGGCGCGGTTGTAGTACTCCGCGATGATAGCAATGATGTCGGGACGGTTCGAGGCGGAGAGCTGGAGTTTGCGAGATGGAAAGAGGACAACGTCGTGAGGTAGTGGTAGTAGAGGAATAGAGTCGAGGAGAGTAGCCATGGCTAAGTAGACCAGATCGGATACACAGAAGACGACTGATGAAGAAACAACTATACTACAAAGAAGTAAGTTGTGGCAAGTGGCAAGTGGCAATGGTGTATGATGATGTTGATGGATGAGTACTGTCACGTGCTGTACCTCGGTTCTACCCGTCTTCGGCCGCCGATCGGCGTTTCAGAGCGGTTTCAGATTTATTTACTCAAACCTCGGACTATTCCTACTAGCCTCGCAACTGTGTCTTTCAGAGCGCTACACGCCAGCTAGCAGTCATCACCCAGGCTTCCGAAATAGAGTGCTCCTATAACACGCTCTCAGCAAATGCCTTTGTCGGACCCTCAAATTCATAGGATGACTGCATGCCAGCCCAATACGATCTTCATCACTGTATCCACGATAGCTCAAATCCACATGGCTGGGAGAACAATGAATTGGTAAACAAAACGAGCTCAGGTTCAGCAATAACTTCATATATGTACAACCTTCCTAATCCCGAGCTGATCCAAGCTATGCCCATTGTCATCATATCGTGTACACATCATATTCAGCGGCGCTAAACCTTGAAACACCATGCCTATCCTATCAACCCAATGAAGGACGCATACCCCGTACGAAATCCCAACCCATCAGCTCTTATCCGCAACCACACCCATCTCCTTCAGCCTAGCCCACGTCTCGTCCTTCCGAAGCACTTTCTTTCTCCTCTCCCCCCAAGGTAAGCCATCGACCATATGCAGCTTAGGACATTTCGCAGCCAACAACAGGTCGAAGACTCGCCTCCGCAGCTTAGTATCCTCGTCCAGTCGTGATTCATATATCTGATCCAGCTTTGCATTTCCATTCGGCAATAGATACTGCATCTCATTTCCATCTAGCAAAGGTCCTGTATCAGCACTACTGCTGAGAGTCGTGACCGCAAGCTCGTCCGATGGTGTCTGTTGCAGGTTGCCATAAATGCTCATGATCACGGGATTGTCTCTGAAGTCAACCGTTGTCAATTTGCCGCCTTTCGCGAGGCCTTGCACAACATCTATCGTCTTTCTCAATCGCGAAAGTCGGTTACCTGCAACATACAGTCTCCCCAGCTTTGCAATACCTCGCAGTGGCCTCAGATCTCTCAAAGAGTTCATGTTGAGGTTCAGAACGCGAAGATTGGGCATTAGCTTGCCGAAATTGCCAGGTAATGACTGAAGTCCTGTGAGTGCGAGCTCAAGAACGCGGAGGTTGAGAAATGCAACATCCGCAGGAAAAGAGGATAGCGATGTGCCAGATAGATAGAGGTGCGAAATATCCGAGAGTTGCATCAAGTCGTCCGAGTTGAGCTCGAAAGTGGCCGACAATGTTTGATTTCTGAGGCTGAGACTCTGGATGACATGCTCCGGACTGACTTTGGGCAGTCGCTTGATCTTGTTGTTGTCAGCAGTCAGGTGGGAAATACTGGGAACTGGTGTAAGATCGATGCTTTCCAGCTCGTTATAGCTCAAGCATAAATGTGTGAGCTTCTGTAGGGCCGTGTCATGCTCGCCCAGAAGAGATTGCAACTGGTTCTGACTGATATCGAGGTGGGTCAGGCTCGGTAAGCAATGCAATCCATGAACAGCTTCAATGGCATTTCCACTCAGATCAAGCTTGCTCAGTCTTTTCATATCAGCACTACTGAAGTCGACTTCTGTCAGCTTGTTGCGTTTCACGCTCAGGCTAAGCAGGCTATCTAGGTCGAAGACACCTTCAATATTGGTGATGTTGTTATCGTCGGCTTTCAATTCACGCAGGTGCAGTAAATCACCTAAGGCTTCCAGACTGTCGAGGTTATTGCCAGAAATGTCGAGATATTGCAAATGTGGCAAGTGGCCCCAATTAGTAAGGCTAGAGAGGCAATTACATCTCACGCTAAGCTCCCGTACGCAGATAGGTATTCCACCGACTTGCTGTAGGTGATTGTTGGACACGTTCAGCTCCTCAACACCAGGACAGAAATGATCTAGCATACAAACGTCGGATAAGCTTTTATTCCTCAAATCTAGAGTACGCATTGAGTCCCAGTATGGCTCATCAGGTTCAACATCAGTCAATTTCTCAACAAGCTTGCCAACCACAACGGCTGGGGCTTGGGCTGTTTGCATAGGCACGACAGCCTGCATGCCCGGAAGAAGATTACGCTTTTGTAGATGATGCGTTCCCCGCTGATTCATGCTAAAGTCTGACAATGGACTCACTGATTGTAGTAAGCCACTACTATCGGCAGAATTCTGTAGAGCTACATGGCCTGAAGATTGTTGTCTCTGCAAAGTAAGCGGTGTAGATACCGCCCAGGTCATGCTCAAAGTCCGTCCATCAGGATGCTGCTCTATAAAGGATATCTCTCGACGTTCGTCTCGTTGCGTAAGTGACATCAAACGATTGTTTTGAGCATGAGATACATTGCGAAGAGCTTGTCTTCGCAGATCAGTAAACTTAGTAGAGCGAGGCTGATTGAGGCGAGGCGTCTGTTTTGTTACAACTTCTATCACTTCAGCTTCGTCCTCATGGTACTGCTCCTCGTCATGTTGCCTCGAAGCACCATGCTCGGCTCCCAGAGACGAAGAGAACATAACACTTGAGTCCTCCTGCCGCTTGCTGCTTCTGATGGTGCCATCAGGCACTTTCGAGACGCGATCTGGTGTCGGAGGTATGTTTTCGGTATTTTCATTGTAATTGGTCTCCTCAAATGCATCGTCTTCGAATGTCTGCGGTAACTCATCGTCTGCCAACTCACTCTCCTCATAAAGAACATCGAGCTCGTTGAGTGCTTGTGTGGGAATGGGCTGAGAGGTCCTACGCTCTGGATGTACCTCAACAGTAGGCTCTCTCTCTGGCTTCAAGGCAGAAACACCTCTACCGGGAAGTGGAAATTGAGACAGACTGGGACGCGAGCTTTCGCTTCCAGATAGGCCATCCTGATTTGCACGACTAGAGCCTGTACTCTGCTGAGTATTGCTCGACATTTGTCTTGACTGTACTTCAGATCCGTGCGTGCTGAGATCAGGGATCTGTTCAAATGGGTCTTCAGTCCCAGTGGAGCTGCTGAGGTCACTGGGCTTAGGGTGGGTTCGAGACGATTTGTTCTTGAACCAGACTTGTCTGTCTCGATCATATCGCATGCCAGCTGCTTCTTCAATGCTAGTAATGAGATGCGAGACTTTGCCAGGAGAAATTGTCGGAACTGACTTCGTTCTACCAGTGGAGTTTGTACCTGCACTCCTGTTCGTGTCATCTGCAGAGCCATTACTCCGGTGGCTCGTCGGTCTATGCTCGAAGCTAGACACCCGATAGCCACTCGAACTTCGTGGTCCACTTATCCTGATGTTTGGTAGGTCAGTAACTATAGCATTCATGCTATTACCGTTTTCCTCAACTGGCTCAGATGCTGGCTGTGACGCGCGCAGAGATTTCCTCATCGACGACATCATGAGGGTCTCTTCTCCAGTTTCTGCATATTTCTCCAATCGGCTTACAAGACGTGGATCAAGCTCGTTGTCGTTCATACTACGCCACCCACTGGCGGCGCCTTGTCGACTAGCTGGACGAGAAATTTGCTGTGGGGTGTAATCATCAAGAAATTGTTGGCTGCTTGGACTCAAGACCGAATCGGCCTCTTCCAAGTCTGATAGCTCACTTCGAGGAATAGGTCGTGATGAGCGAATGATGTCCATGATCTTCAAAGCCTCATCAAGATAATCCTGTGTCGATACCGATGGTTTTCGGGCACTATCTTTCAATCCAGCGATTGTCTTGAGTTGGAACTTGGCTACTTGAGTCGCCAAGGCTTTGACTGTTCCAGCATCTTGAGGATTTCTTTTCAATTCAGCTTCTTCGATCTGGCTCTGTAGTAAACTGAACTGTTCGAGCTCGGAATAATCATCGAAGTTCTGGCTGTCGTCTGAATTTACTGCATTTTGTCCTGGAACTTGGAGTTGGCAATTTGTGCTGCTATCATTTTCAAGAGTGCTTTGACTGAATGCATTCTCTGTCGCTTTCAATCTTCTATGTTGATCTTCCACAACGTCTGCCAGGCCTTGTGCAGCCTGTTTGATCTCAGAGGGAAACAAAGTACGCTGTCGCTTCGGGGTAGGATGCTTTGATGGTGGCGATGGACGACGTTTAGCTTGGTGTATTTCTGCTTCCTCCAGCATGCTTGGGGTGGTTGGTCGATTGTGAGAAGACTCAGAGACTTTCTCCTCTATCAATTTGTGTGCTTCACGTCCTGAAGCTGGATTAACAGCAGTAGGAGATCGGAAGCTGAATTGGGCTTTCTGTGATCGACGAGACGGACTCCCTGCAGCCTTAGCAGTCCCGGAAGCTTGCGATTCTTCTTCGAAATTCAAGTTTGCCATTCGGTTCATCAATCGTCCGTTCGTGTAAGTGTCGTTATTGGTGAACAGCTTGAGTGGGCTGCCCGAGTTCGACGCCTTTGTGGCACTTTGCGGTGGACGAGACGGGGTCTGAGGTGATATGGGTAATTTTGGAGACTTTGCATGTGTCATGTCTGGAGCAGTCTGAGCTGCTGTGCTTGTAAGCAGGGGTTGAGGCGCTGCATCGTGGCCACCAAATATGTAGACCTGTGATATCGAGTCTGCTGGCGCAATTGAGGACGACGCACAGGGGCTAAAGTTCGGACCTTCTAAGATTGATGAGTGAAACTGATCAGCAAGCGTATCTTGCTCCTGTATCGGTTCTGGAGCAGGTTTGTTAGTTTTTAGAACTTGAAAAGTGCTATCTTCTATGTTGTGATGATTCGATGCCGCTGGATTAGTAAGCTCTGCAATGTTCTGCCTGGAGATGTCAAGTGGTGCATAGTCGATCTTGCCGTCAGCAGTGTTGTACTTTGATATCATGACGGGGCTGAAAGCAGTGGCACCAGATGCGCTAACCTGGCTTACAGCAGACTTGACTGTTCCTTGACATTCCTCTGTGGTCACAGAACCATGCGGATGACCTTCTGACATTGGGCCAGCACTATTCTGCTCGGCAGGCTCAGCATCAGATCGAGGGACTTGATCCATATGAGCGTGCTGTAGCTCTGAAGACTCGGGTAAACTAAGACTTTCGTCGTGGAGGGACTCTTGCTCTTGCTGACTTTGGTCGAAAGTGTTTCCTTCTGGTTCCGACGAAAAAGCAGGTGCTTCTCTTATCGTTGGAAAGTCTGCAAATCTTACTGATGCTGTTTTGTTTGGCTTAGGCCACGGTGGTGGGCTTGAAGGCACATCCTTGTCGTTCTGGAGAAACAGTCGTCTGGGCACCTTCTTGGACTCTGAATTTGGTTCATTGTCCTCCTCGGGTTGGCGAAAGATCCCTTCCAAGCCAATGGGACTGAATAGATCCTGCTGCATCATCAGACCAGGCTGGCCCTTCATGATCAGCTTCTTCCAATCAGGTGTGCTTGGCTCGTGTCCGTTTCTGCTCTTTGGTGGTGAATTGCTTCGTGATTTCTGCGCGATGGTATCACAGCGGATGACTGAGCCGTTGGAGGAAATGGTAGATCTGTGTAGCGATGAGATAGTAGAATTAGGAATGTTGTTAGTGCTGCTCTGTTCGGCCACGATCTGAGATATGATGCTGTTCATTTTTTCCTGGTTCTTCACGGACGTTGGTGATTCAATATCATTTTGCGGGCGGCGTTTCGAGGTTCCGAGTGGTGATTGGTTGGCTAGGCGTCTGACTGAAGAGGTAGGAGTGCCGCGAGGAAGGGACGCTTGAGGTGAAGATCTTGCTTCTTGCTCCCAATCTTCTGATAATTCGTCGAAGCTCCATGGTTGTGCCATCTTATAAAGCGATTACTTGCGATATATCCAGGTTTCTTTCTCTGAAGAGCTGATATTCAGAAATGAAGTGAAGTTGGATTCCCTATCGCGTTCAGAACGCGTCCCTCACGAGGACTTGTATTGATATATGTTGGCTTGCATACTACAATGTAGCTTTACAGATCTGGCGACTATGTATGCACGCTAGGAGTGGAAGAGTAGGGATATGGATGTGGTGGCAAGGTAGTACTGAATCTTCAGTCGAATGTTTGCGCTGCAATTGTTTACTAGCAACGGTCTTGGCGTCACGTGCTACTCCACACTTCAATGCCTAAAGTGCAACATTGATTGATTGATTGATTGATTGATTACCTGGTAATAGCTAAAGCAATGAATGACAAGACTCCTCTTGGTTCTTGTAGTGCTTGTGCTGGGTTGGAATTGCAAAACAACTAATCTTTAGGTGATTCCGAACAGCTCAACCGCAAACAAGACCTATGAAACTAATCGTCCCCTCTCCGCCGACGACTTCATGTCGAACTTCCAATCAACATACTTTGGCGACTATGTGTTCGAACCAGACTTGCGCAAGCGAAGCCCTTACCACGAAAGATCAAAGGACAATGTCGAGAGGGCGTATAATTCACAGCGCAGAGGCTTGCCACTGTTTATATCCTCAGCATGCCTCATTCGTTCAAGCGATCCGCCCAATCAGCCATGGAAAGTGAGATGGAACTTTCCGAGCAGAGAACAGTTCGAACCGGAACTTACACGGCTACGAACGCAGAGGTGGTATGATGCTCGGGAACCTGCGAATTACTGGACGCCGCGGCAAGATTTGACACAAAGTAGTGGGATTTATGAACGGCCAGAATCAGTCGATGTGGAGGCAGTTGTGGATGGAGATGTTGATGCGGATGTTGATGCTGTTGCTGCGCATGATGAGCGCAAAGAGGGAGGAAGGTCTGGCAGCGGACAATCTGGGGCACCTGCGGCAGAGGATGACATTTCGGATATATCAGAGAATGAACATGACTTAGCCAACGAATCACACCGAGCAAATCGCAGGACAGCGCAACGACTTGCATCGAGACAGCCGGTCCTTAACCAACAGCGACTTCCCTCCCATTCACGACCAGCACCACCAGCATCGCGACATCACGAACTTACAGCTAGAATTGTCGATGAGAGGAATGAACAGACTCCGATCAGTAGACGTCGGCGCCAACAGCTGCCAGCTCCTGCGGAAGCAGATCAGAGCACGCCGGACACTACACGCTCAGCTGTAGCTGCTTATAACATTGAAGGTATGCTAACAGCGAAACGAATGTCTGCTCGTGCACAACTTATTGCATGGGAGACATTATCAGATACAGCCGAAGCTGCCGCAGGAGATGTTGTACGATCAGCAGTAACAACAGAGCCCGAAAAAGACACTCGTAAACCCAAACGAAGTAAGAAAGCGCAAAAGGAAGTGTCAGAGGCTAAAACAGCACTGCCAACGATACAGTCAGGTTTGCCTACTCCCGAAGATAGTGGGGAAGATGGAGGTCTTCCTGCTGTACAGATTGTCGCCGATACTTTTTCAATCGCTCCAGACGAGATTGAAGATGTAGGACAGGAACTCCTCCAACACAACCGCTCTGACTCAGAGCCGCAAGAAGATGGTCGAGCACCGATTGGAACATCGAGAAATCTGGCTGCTAATCCATCTAGCACGGCAGAGAAAGCAAAGATGTATACTGGACTAAATGTCGCTGGACCAGTGCAATACGCTACGCTGGGCTTTACGGCCATCAATAGCAGTGCCCGTTCCATTGCGGAAGCTGTACCTCTTCCAGAGCCTGCACTAACCTCATTGGAGCAAAACGTCGTTAAATCGACCAAAGTTCAACAAACTAAAGCACCTAAGTCAGCCAAGAGCGACACCACGAAAAAGACTTCATCTAAAAGCGAGCGGTCGTGCCAAGAATGTCAGACTACCGAATGTGACTCGTGGCGAAAAGGACCGGCTGGCCCTGGTACTCTGTGTGCTAAATGTGGCAAAAAATATTATAATCAACTTCGACGAGAAGCACGAGCTGCCGCGAAAGCACGACCGAAAGCAGTCTTAGAGCTGGCTACGAATAACTCTTTCAATGGTGGGGCTGTATTGTCACCACGCAAACCCAATCCCAGGATCAACAAGAATATTGCCAAATCAATACCACGACCTCATTTCGGCAGTAAGACCGCAGCAAAATCGGCAAAGGGCAAGGCCAAAGAAGCTGTTCCATCATCAACGAGGAAAAGCCTTAGCTTTGGCCAATCTCCACATGAGGATGTGCTTCGAAAAGTATTTCGAAACGCGCTTGGTGATGCCTCAAGACTCAATGGAAAGCTAGATGAGCTCGTAGGTGAGGTAGAGTATCAGAGACTCCTTGACAATCGTCTTGGGCCACTTGGCGTAATGCAGGTCGAGACACCACTGAAGGCTCGTGCCAGTAATAGCATGGTAGATGCTGCTAATTTGAAGTCTTTGGCGAAGAATAGGAACAAGCGAATGATGACTTTCGATACACCACCAATACCTCCGAAGACCAAGCGCATACGAACAGAAAAGCCTACTACTGACATAGCCACGTCAAAACCTCAGGAGACGGAGCAGCATGACCATAGCGTCGCTAACATGTCTGCACATGGGCTACAACCAGAAAAGGATGTCGAAATGCAGGACGCTGCTGAGGTCGTGGAAGTTGTACCACCAGCACAGGTTTCTATTCTTCAATCGACACTAGATACAGCATGCACTGGTTTCGCGGTTCCTGCAGTCCCACCCCCTGTGAGCACACCTCAAGTTCAAGATCGAGAACATCTTCCACGTGTATCCACTGGTAAGCTGAGTTCACGAAAACGGCAACAAGCAACGCCCAAGTTCCTTTCGAGCTCCGCGCCAGTACAACAGTCACCTCAGGACAAGTCGAGTATTGTAAACACCCCGAAGCAAGCGATGGTCCAGTCCACACAAGCTCTCCTCATGGGAGCCGTACATGCATTCCAGGATGAGTGTGACTCTTCATTCCCACCTCCAGCGGATACTACAGTCACTCCATCAATATCACCATCTAAGGACTCAACTTCGTCAAGAAAGGCTGCAGCCACTGCCTACATCCGTCATGGAGTTGCAACCACTCCAATGACAGCACAATCTGCTCTGTCACCACGAAGCTTCTTAGCAGAGGAGCAAGTGGACGAAGGAGTCCCTGCGGATACTCAGGCCATCTATAACGGATTCGAGTGGAACCATTCTGACAGTCCATCTCAGTCGTATATGTCACCCAAAATCACGAAGGCAGCATCTGGAAAACATACTACATTTCGCTCTTCTCCTCTTGGTGTACATGACCCATATAACGACACCGATATTCCAGCCAGCAGCGCCATGTCTACCACGCGAAAGAAGGGTGCGCTGAAGTCTGTTGCGAAAATAAAGGGAACGTCTATGTCTACCCCGCTATCCCAAGGCCTTTTCAACTTCTCAAGAATTGTGGACCAACCATCCCAGCGTTCAGGAAGTCAAGATTCACAAGGTGTGTTTGATATTGAGGCTTTCCTGGATGATACCGGGATACTGGACACGAGTGTACATATGTCACAGCGGTGACAAGGATGGGGACATTATGATCTTCGAATCTATGACGAAAAGTCAAACAAGGGTTAATGACCGTACCTGAGTGATAGCCTGAGTATAGATATTAGATGGTCATTGATTACGCCCCACGCCGACTGTAGACGAATATGCCAATTACGACAGGAGTTCGCGTCGATGTGGAGAGCTGTATAATATATGGAGAAAGAGAAAAGACCTTTGCACGTCAAGAAGAGAGGCAATTCATCGTATCTACGTGATGCTAGATTATAGCTAGTCTGAACCAACGGCAGGTTACGAAGAAATGAACAACGTATATCGAATTTACCTAGTAGCAATTGCGCGTGGAATAGTTAGCTTATTATGGGTTAGTCAAATGGCTCATATGAAGACGTTTTTTGGTGACGACTTTCTTCTATTGCGCATCTTCAACCAAACTAGTATATAGTAAAGACGAAAGCTACCTTACGATATAGATCGTCCTTTGTCTCGTCTCTACCTACTCTTCGTTGAAAATGGTCACGTGATCTTATGCTAAATCAACTTCACCTTCAACCTTTCACAATCCTAGACGTCGTGTCCACAGATCAAACATAAGATGCTACTTCTAACATTAACAGCCGAGCTAAACGGGTATGTGATCCTGGAAAGAACAACCCATCGTGCTTTTCCGCGTCCAGTGTCATTTTGTGATTAGTGCAGCAACAAACAAAGTAACTTGTACCCTAACAACTCTTTCTCTTAGAGTCACAGACTTGCTCCCAGTAGATACACCAGAAACCCCATATTACTACACCTTCAAAGTCCAATGCACGCGTTGTCGCGAAACGCACGATAAATGGGTTGGTATGAGCCGTCATGTAAGCATCTCATTACCTTTTACATCGTAACAACACCCGTCCAAGCAGATTGCGGCACGCGCTCCTGCGACACTCTTCTAAGCTGACAATGAACACGAAGGAATCCAACGACATCAGCGGCTCTCGTGGCGACGCACACTTCGTGTGGCGCTGCAAAAACTGCAAGTCTGAGCACTCTGCTAGTGTCAAGGAGGGCCCGTTTGCATATGTTGCGGATGAGAGTGGGAAGAAAAAGAGGCAGAAGGTGCTTGAGATTGATAATCGTGGACTTGAGTTTGTTGAGTTTAGGGCTGATGTGAGTGCTGTGTTTCCATCTGTATACGCAGGTGTATCATTAGCGTTTGTGACGATGATTGTTATGGGCGCGGGTCTTGCAGGAGGATTAATACTGATGTTTGTGATATGTATAGGGAACGTGGCAAGCGTCGAGTAGTGAGAACAGTACGAAATTTGCGGATATCGATTTAAGCGAGGGTGACTGGTATGTTTGTGGAAAGCACTTTGTGTTATGTTGAATTGGCCACTGAGATAAGATAGGTACGACTATGACGAAAAAGCTGGCGAGGAAGTTTCTATCAAGGATCTCGTTTGGGAGCTTCGAAGGGCTGTATGAAGCAGTGTAAAATGCGTACAGCGCTGCTTGACTCATCCAATGACAGTACTGTTTCCTACTCAAGTGCCTTCTTCTCCCAAGCACTTCCTCAATACGTCGCAGGCATAACACTCAACCTCCCACCATCCAAAACCTGCACATTCCCATTCAAATACGCTCCCGCCCTTCCAACCAGCGCCAATATAGCCCCAGCCATATCCCCATACGTACCAGGCTTCCCAGCTGGTACAGCATCAACGCCAAACACCGTCGGCGCACCTTCCGTCATCTGCGAAGGAAATCTTCCTGGGGCAATAACATTACTCCTAATCCCCCATGGCGCAAGCAGATGCGCTAATGACTTCCCTAACTGTACACTCCCTGCTTTACTCGCTGTGTATGCGAAACCTACAGTGACTTGCCGATTGAATGCGCTAATGCTTGAAATGGTAATGATTTGACTTGTACGTTCGTCGGTTTCGTCGTAGCCTGTCACTGCAGGGTCACGCGCCTGGTGTGTGCGTCTACCACGGACCCAGCCACGGCGGGCATTGCCGGCGTCGAGGAGGGGAAGGAAGGTTGCGGACATGGTTATTATTGCTGTGGTGTTTGTGGCGTATGCGGGCGCGTTGAGGGAGTGGTCGCGGAGCATGATCTGGGAGAGTGTGGCGATATCTGGGGCTGTGTAGATGTCTGTCTGATGAGGCCCTTCGATGCCTCTGCGAAGTTGTAAGTGGTTGGGTCATATGAGAGAGATGTATGAGCAAAACGGTGCGAGGAACGTACGAGTTGTTGATCAAGACATCAATATAGCCAACCTCTTTCTCTACATGCTTCGCTGCGTCAGCAACTGAGGCTGGGTCCGTAACGTCGCATACGATTGGAATGACCACGTCTGGGTTAATCTGATGTGCGGCATTCTGCAGAGGTTGTGGACGTCGGCCAAGAATATAGACTCTGTGTGCTCCTGAGTTGGCTGTTGCGGATGCGAAAGCAAGGCCAATGCCTGATCATGTATATGAGCACTGAAGATCATCGATCATAGCATGGAAAGCATAGGGCAACATACCTGTTGCTCCTCCGGTTATTACGACGACGAGATCTTTCGCTGAAAAAAGCTCTGTGGGGTCAATTGGCTTGGAGATGTCCATGATGTGTATGAGAGGGTGGTCAGTCGTATCACGGATTACACGTTCACACTAGGCTTCACACTTGTTCAATTTTCATCGACTTTCTATATTGTAGCAGTAGGTGAACTGTGCAAGGATGACTTGTCCTTGTGCAAGGTAATTTAGCCCCTTTTCCATGACTTTCAAGTTCTGGCTGAGAGCAACGAAGGACATTTACATTGGAGCACAAAGCAGAGTACAAAGTATGCAAGCGGTGTCGTGAAACGTCGTGCGCCTTCGCCAGGATCAGTTACATGGTGCTATAGCGATGTCTTACCATTCTGCTCAACGCTGTGGAGACTCTCCTCGCCATAGCCTCATCTCCCATCGCTTGACTGAATATTTGTACTTTCTCCTGCTCCTGCATAGCCGCCAATCTAGCCAGCGCCTGCCAGACCTCAGCTACCCCTCCACCATCTTCCACATCTAGGCATGCAAGCACAATCTGGGCGGCCCAAGCATTCATTCCAGCCGCTCTAAGACGACCTTCCCAGATTGTCTCTTCCGGCAGCAGCTGGACTTTTTGTTGATGACGCGACTCGGCAATAACCTTAGTGATGTAGTGAGTAAGTCCCTCAATACCACCAGGAGCTACAACAATCTCCACCTTGGTATGGAAAACGCCATCCGGAACCTGCATGGCAAACGTACGCAACGCGGCCAGTGCTTTTGTGTCATGTTGGTTCAATCTGTCAGCCGAGGCGACGGTACTGCTAACAATCACAGTCAAGTGTTTGTAGTATGGGCTGGCCGCAGTGATTTGAGCGCGAACCGTGTGACCAGGGATAGAAGCACTCGGGCTACAGGCTGAACCAGGTAGTGGTAGCTGATGCAATCGGGCAATATTTGTGACCAATATACCATGGGACGGTGACAGAGTGATGTCAGCGCTGTCATGTCCGGTGCTTGAGGACGATTTGAGGTTAGATTGTGGGTAGGCCTTCGACTCTCGCTCAATGATGTCGAGATTAGGATATAAGTTGGCCAGTTGACGAAAAAGCTGAATATTGGCTGTCAGTGTTTGGGACGCAATAATTTGTCGATCTGGCAAGTTCGCAGGAATAGGTGGCAATTCAATCCGCTCTTCGAAATTCGAGACTCGATTGGTCATCGTTGCTATTGGGGCTGTGCCAGTCACAAAGTGAGTATTTGGAGTAGCCACAGCTCGTACAGGACTGGGAAGTGTTGAGGATGAGTGTTCAAGCTTCCGACGCTTCGCTTGCTGGCCTTGTAGGTCCATGAACCGACCTAGCTCATTCGGTGCCGAGAGTACATCTTCATGGGCAGAACGAGCGATGTCAGTCGGATGCCTGGCTTTCAATAGAGTAGAGAAATCCAGAGCTGCACGGACCAATGACTTTGGTTGGTGATGAAAATGTAACGGAGACGACTTCGAGCCGGAAGGCGGCCGCCTCGGCTGAGGAGGACAAAGCAGTGGAGATGATTGCGAGGCACGAGAGGGTCTGCCGTCGTACGTTGCCACCGTAGCTTGCTCGACCTGCATTAAAAGCTTATCTATGCCCGAAGGTGTCTCTTCTGCTGAATTGTCCTGTTCCAGTTCAGGCTCTGAAAGTAAATCTTCTTCTTCGTCGTCCACTTCCAGAATCCTGAAACCCTCCGGCTTCCAAGTCAAGGTGTTCGGATTGACGCAGTCCTCTAGACCAAGCTTCAGAAACTTGTCGAGAAGTTCAGACTCCCTAACATCTTCGTCCAGATTCGGGTAATGAAAGTTTGGAAATGGGTTCCATCTGAGACTGTTGTCGAGTTTCGAAGCGGACCAGTGATGTAGATTTGATTTGGCGATAGGTAGCTTGATCATCCGTAGCTCGTCCTCTTCCACTTCCTCAGTAGCTGCAAGCTCCCAAGGCGCCACAAAAGCGGACACATCCAGATTAGGGACGACTAATCGCTCAGTGATCCTTGGATCTACTAGACGTTCATTGAGGAGGGTGTCTTGTAATTGAAGTGCTGCAGGCTCAATGTAGGTCTCAAAAGTGGTTCTGATCTCTTCATCCAAAGGCTGTGAATTGACCATTGACCAGAGTGGTATCTTGTCCAGTCGTAGTCCATCAGAAGAAGGTGGTTGGGTGTGATAAATAGGGCTCATGGGTGGTTCTACCTTTAGACGGTGCACCCTCCTTAGAGGTGACGAGGACGACAAAGGCTCTTGCGAGTAACGTTGTCTCAGCGGCGAATATAGCTGTGCTATTTCATCTGTCATGATCGGGTCATCGATGTTCTTGTCGAGACGCCCTTCGAGACCAAGAATGTCTTCTGCTTCCACCATGGCCTCATCGAGAGTGACGTCCTTGCCATTGTCTCCAGAAGCATCACTCCATACAGTGTACGAAATGGGCTTGAGGATGGGCGAGGACGAATCCGGCGAATTTGGTACGGATAGGTAAGGCGACAGTGGAGGTGTAAGTGGTTCCATTGCTTTGTTCTATCATGGGTGAGTTGGCGAACATAGCAGAAGAAGTTTTCACATACCCTCTTGTATTTCAGCTCTGACTCCATGATCGCGTGTATGTGCTCATGTGTGTCTCCTGGCTGGCAGACCTGATGCAAAAACAAGAGAGCCTCTTTTGGTACCTGAATTTTTTCATCTGCAATGTGCTTGTCGTACTTGACTGGGAGAGTATGGTACTTTTCAGGCCAGCCAAGAGCTTCATCGCTTTGTTCATCTATTGGAAACAATGGAAGTTTGTCGACGTCGATTCGGAGTTCAGTCTGAGCTGCGAGTCTGGCTCCCAAGTATTGCTTGACATCGAGCTTCGGATCGGTAAACAACAAGGGTTCTTCTAATCGGACGTGTTTCGTACGCCGAATGTCGAGCTCCAGTGGGTATGTTTCTGATTTTTGCCCAGCTTGAAAGATGGAAGCCAACACAGCGCGAGCATCAGCATCGAGAATCAGCTTTTCATCGAGAATACCAGTATCGACAACAAAATTTGTCAAGGCATTCACATCGTCGTCGTCAAATGAGAAGCTTGCAGCTTCAATGAGCCTGGGATCGAAATCGTCGTCATCGTCGAGCATATGATAAGAAGCCAACCCATGATATCGCGCGTACTCTAGTATGGACGGCTCTTGGTCATCGAGCGAGGATTCTGCTTCGTCAAAGGAGATTTCTGCTTCGCCAAATGAGGATTCTGCTCCGGACGACATATCTTGTTATATGCCTGTTGTAGTTGTGATGTTGTATTTAGAATCTGCAGCATGGCTGAAACGGTTCTGAGACAGCTTCGGAGAGGGTTCAAGTAGGGGTCTCATGCTTTCCTGGCTGCTTCAACCCATTTTCATAAAGTCCATAAGATCCAACCCACTTCCGCTCAAAGTGCTGGCACTTGCTTTGTTCTTTGCTAGCAATGCCTGAAGACCTGACTGCTTCCGAGCCTTTGCTCGCTGCTTACTACCCGCATTGCTCGGTCCCTTCCCACTCGGCGTTGGAGGTGTAGTACGACTTTCAACCTTGTCAATCTGTGGGAGCTCGCTATCGTTAGAGGCACTAAGCAGCGGATCTGCAATGGACATCTTCACCATGTCAGGCTTTGTATTTCCGACCACTACTCTTCTAGCTTTAGGAGGTACACCAGCAGATACGCGTGTGCTCTTGGAACATCGTTTGCAAGTATATACCATGATTTTCTCCGCAGGCTTGTGCTGCCCTGCTTTCATGTTCCTCGCACACTTTGAAGAGCGAAGAAATGCGGACTCGGTGGCAACTGTACATGACAGCCCTGGCGCCAGTATATTCCCGCACGCGCTACATATCTCGCGTCTCCGAGAATCTGGATGTGTCAATCCTGCTTTTTCAGCGATGTTGCCGACTTCTGCTTCAAATGCTGCTGCACTGGTTGGGGCGGCGACGAACAGCTGGGAAGCAGCGTCATGCAAGTAACGAAGACGTGCTGACGTCGCTGCGGATGCCATAATTATCTGCGGGCATATTCAAACATGTTTAGAAGTGATAATACTAACTGAGAAGATGAAACACATCTGGAGGGCACGTCAGGGTCCAACGCTGATCACCAGATTCCGATACAATTCTGAAACACTCGAACCACAACAACAACACAAAACAACATTCTGAAGCTATGGACGAGGACGATGATGATCTCTACGGCTCTGGTCCTCCAAATGGCGACATACAGTCATCATCGAATGTTCCAGCAATAAAGACAGAAGACTACGAAGAAGGTGAAGAGGAGGGTGAGGAGATAGAGCAGGACGATGACAGTGATTCAGTAGCCCTCACCTCGTCATTACCATCCACGTGCATAGCTAATGCCCTGCTAGGATATAGACATCATCACAGAACGAAAACCCGGCACAAAAGCAGAACCAACACCACAACCATCACAATCTTCCCGCCTCGACGCTCCAAAACAAGACGCCTCATCACGACCCACCTCGACTCTTGAACGCGCCCCTTCGCGCTCACAGGCCATAGCCATCAAACCAGATCCAGCCTCTACCAATCACACTCCTCGAGCTGCTCCATCTACAACAACACAACCTTCCTCCACTCTTTCAAGACCAGGTCATAGCTATCCTTCAGTCAACATATCCACTCTACAACCTAATGCTCCAATACCAATATTCGACCCACTGGGCAAACCTCTCACCTCGCTAGACTTCGACGCCGACCTTGCCGAGCACGACAAGCCCTGGCGACGGCCTGGCGCCGATCAAAGCGACTGGTTCAACTACGGTTTCGATGAGTTCACATGGGCGACATATTGCCTACGACAGAAAGAGATGCGGGGGGCAATAGAGGGACAAAAGGCAGAAGCACAACGATTCGAGCAGATGTTTGGTGGTGGGATGCCCGGTATGGGAGGAGGTCCGCCAGCACAGCCACAAGGGATGGGACCGAGAGACGGAAGTCAGGTACCACAGCAGCAGCAACAACAACAGGGAGGTATGTTTCCTGGTGGTCCTGGTGGTGGCATGCCAGGGATGGGAGGAGATATGAACCCGGAGATGATGAATGCTATGATGCAGCAGATGATGGCTTCAGGGATAGATCCTTCGCAAATGGACTTTGGGTCATTTATGCAGCAGATGCAAATGGGCGGTGGTGGCGGTGGTGGTCCGCAAGGTATGGGAATGGGTGGTGGGCCACAAGGTCCAGGACAAGGTTATGGTGGTGGAGATCAAGGGTATGGAAGAGGTGGGGGGAGAGGCAGGGGAAGGAGGTGGTAAAAAGCAGCATAGGTTGTGAAGACTTTGCATGAGGCGAACAAATCGCACAACTCTACAGGATACACAACTGTCCCGGGCCATTTGATTCGACAATCTGCCTATCAGTAAGGCTATAATACACAATGAAGAAAGATAGATCAAAAGTCTTACAATTCCAGTATCAATCATGAAAGCGTGCTGCGTGCACTCTGAAGCCACAGTCTTTCCATGGTTTCGTCGTCGTTCCATTATCATTTACAAGCCTCTTTACATCACCGTATTGGCAAATTAAATCTCCCCGTCGTCGGCGTCTGCGCAGCACTCACATCCAGATCCTTCCACCTATCCTTGCCTTCTAACAATCTTTGCGCCTGCTCCGCCACACTCAACCGCTCCTTCATCCTCCTCTCCTCATTCTGCCTACCCTTCATCTGCCTCTCTCGATCTCCAGCCAATTGGCTCCACCTTTCTTGGTCGAAATCCCTCTTCAGTTCCTCCTCTACTGGCTCTTCTGGCCATACAAATGGCTGCTCCAGTTGCACCATCATCTTCTTTGTGGCGCGTGGACGCCAATGTTTGCGCTTGCCTGGTAAGTCGCGGTCACTACCTGGTTCTACTGAGCGGATGGGAGAGAGCTTGATGAAGGAGCGAATGGAGAAGGTGCGGACAGAGTAGGCGTGCCAGAGGTAATCTCGGAGGTCGAGCTTGTTGATGTTGAGAGGGACGAGGAATTGTGCGGTATTCGATGGCAGGCCGGGCGTCCGAAGGAGGGTTATTGTGAAATTTGGTCTATAATCTTCATGTGAGTGGTTGTACGTGGGAGTTATGACGTGTGTGAAACTTACAGAAAGACTTGTTTCTGACCGACGAAGAAGGACGTTCCTGGTTTCCGCCACCGATCTAGCTCTTCCTTTTTCCGTCGTACTAATCCATATATCCAGCCGGGTGTTCGTTTGCTTGTGTCGACTATTGCTTGTTGGTTCTTGCTTAGGAGTGATCGGTTGATCTTGATGTCTTTGATCGCCATCATAGAACTCGGGTGTCTGGTTAATCGATCGAGGGATGTGCAAGAGATGGGTGATGCTGGATCGAGGGAAGCCGAGAAAGGATGGTGTTTCAGAGTTGTCTTAGAATTTGAAAATGTAATATTATTTAGGGCCCTTAGCCCCAGCCCTATGAAATGAATCTGAAACAAGCCTCAAACAATAAACATCACGTCCTGCACATCAACACCTTCCCGCATCTTTTTGTCCATCTACTGGTATCTGCCATTGCCCGCCATGTTTGGCAGCACCAAGTATGCATTCTACGCGCCTGATACAGAAACCTACCACTAATACGTCTCGCGCATTAGTAACCAAGCGAAGCCACTCTTCGGTAGTACAGCAACCAACACCACAGCCAGTCCGTTTACGTTAGGCGCGTCAACTACCAATACCAGCAGTCCCTTCACACTCGGCGCAGCAAACAACAACAACACATCAAATCAACAGCAAGGGTCAAGTCTGTTCAACAAACCTGCGTTCGGCCAATCTACTCCAGCGACGCAGCCTGCAACAACGGGATTGTTTGGCGGCACTGCCACGAATAACACTCAACAACAACAGCCCACAACATCGTTGTTCGGCAACACCAACACCACGAATCAATCTTCCATAGGCGGTCTATTCGGATCCACTCCAGCAGCTCAGCCACAACCACAGCAGAACACCTCATTATTTGGGGGTCAGAACACTACGAGCAATACTTCTGCGACCCCAAGTCTCTTCGGCCAGACCAACAACAACACACAAAACGCAGCACAGAACAAGCCAACACTGTCTCTCTTGTAAGAACGTACATAGTAATGGGCCTAAGATTAGAAGCTAACATAGTCAGTGGCGCAAACAGCAATACCGCAGCAGCACAACCTTCCAACTCCCTCTTCGGCGCATCAACAGCTCAAGCCCAACCCCAACAACCGACGAACTCTCTTTTCGGCGCGTCCACCACCACCCGCCCAACCTTAGGCTTAGGCCAATCCACCCAAAATACAGCCCAGCAGACTGTGCCTGGCGTCAAGATAGACCTCTCCAACATCCGTGGCACAACACGCTTCAACGACTTACACGACGACCTCCAAAAACAGATCGAAGCTCTGGACAACTTCATCACCCAACAAATACAATTTAAAGAACAATGTGACGCCCTCATGCCATCACACGCAGATTCACTTTCCACCATTCCCAACGACGTATCCTTTGTGCAAAGCAAGCTCGAAACAACAGAACTGGCATTAGATAATGATACAGCAGCGATCGATGCAATGAAGGCAGTGATAAGAAAAGATGCCGACAATGCGCGCCTGAGTTTCAAGGCAGTCGAGAACCTAAAACTACCACAACAATTCCACTATTCAGGGATGTGGCAGACGAATGCATCATCGCCTGGAGGCACATCGAACAACAACGATTCACCTGGTGGTGCGGTCGATCTCGTTAGTTTCGTCAGCGGCACGGCGGATGAGTTTGCAAAATCGTTGGCAAAGTATCAAGGACATGTTGCAGAAATTGAGGCACATCTGGGGACGTTGGAGGCGAATGTGGTGTTCCAGAGTCAGCAGCTGATGTTCAGTCGAGGAAGGGATGGCGGTGTGAGAGGGAGGGAAGAGCAGATTAGGGAGCTGGGAGCAGTGCTTCGAGAATTCGATGATGGGATCGTCAAAGTTGCGAGGAGGGTTGGTCAGGTGAAGGAAGAGGCGTTGGGAGTGGTAGAGGTAGGTGATGTGAATGCTGGGGGAAGGTATGCTCGGTAGTGCTGGAATACTGTGACATGCCTACATCCATCAATTACTTCCATTTGGTGCTGAGGCAAGCACGAGCGAGGACATCAAGTGTTCTAGGGATTATCCAAGTAGACAATACAAAGTCTACGTAATGTCTTATCCCAATACCTACCTCTCAACAATTTGTCAGAGCTGATTGGATTCACCAGACGATTCGCACCCTGCCAAGATGACATCAACGTCCATACACTTTCGCTGCGCTCTACACGTGGATATATCTGCCCAGATCTTGGCGAGATGTGCGACTTCGATGATGTAGTGATGCTGGGCATCGACCTGTTGCGAGCGCTAGGAGATATCTAGTTCTGGGCTGACGTGAAACTAGACCGTGCTGCAAAGAAAGGTTGTTGTGCTGCTGGAGGGACCGTCAGCCATGTAAAGCAATGCAGGGCCTAGCATGAGCTTCAAGATCTGCTGCTCGCGTGCTTGTTCGACGGTATGCTATTCGTTATGTGTGATTCCCTAGCTCAAGTATTTCCAACATGCTGTCCATTTGTCTTCAGCACCATTGCGCTTGGCATACACTATATAATGGACAACAATGTCAAGTTCTGCTGAATGGCACAGCAACGACAAAAATGGAAACTTCAAGTATCGTCGCTACACTGTTGCAGCATCTGCACCTCTCACATCCGCCATCAGCATTTCCTCCATCAACGGCAACACCTTCCTAAGTCCCTTCAGAGGCCAAAATGTCACCAACATCCAAGGTTTAGTGACGGCCAGATACCGCACCAGTGCTTTCTGGATCCGCTCATTGACGCCCGACAACGACCCAGCTACCTCAGAGTCCATCAAAGTGTACTCCTCCAGCGCCGCAGCACGAAACGTGACTGCCGGCGACATCATCACAATCTCTTCAGCCATTGTATCCGAGTACCGCAGTAGTGTTGACTATCTCTACCTTACTGAGTGGACCAGTCCTCAAGGCATCGTCATCCACAGTCGTGGTAACAGTGTCGAAGCTGTGCCGATTGGTGGTAGCACTTCTGGGGTTGTTGGCAGACGGAGCACGGAGCCACCTAAGGCGGATTATACGTACTTGGACAATGGCGATGTATTCGGATATCCTAATAATGTTAGCTTGGTCTCCGTGGTCAACCCTATGCTGCAGCCGCGGTTGTATGGACTTGATTGTGGGAAAGCTTGAGCGGCGAATATGTCACTATTGGGACGGCGACTCGTAGAGTGGTCTTGTTGCGTTTGGCAGATGAGAAGTTACTGATGAGATTGTAGTGATCTCACCGCCTAATGATTATGGAGACAGTGCGTACCACACATGAAGAACACCCATGAGAGTTTCCTGACTAATGTTGCAATGCAGCATGGGTGTATGGCTCGCACGGTGTGACGGGCAAAAACGACCACGGAGGCTTGACGCTTCGTCCTGGTGGTAAGTCTTCCGATCCGTGGGTACGGTGCATGGTCCTGATGATCTCAATAGATGACCAACCCGAGGACATTCTTCTTGTCGACCTCCTAGATGGCCAATACCACAAGAATGGGCGGCACCTTTTCCGCAATTACCGGTATCATTACTTACCAATACGGCTACTACACACTCCAACCCACCACTGCTCCACGCATTATCAGCTCGCAATCCCTAGCCACACAAGCGCCCACCAATCTGCATCAGACTGGAGGATGCAGAGGCCTGACGATTGGCGAATACAACATTGAGAATTTTAGCCCAAGAACCAGCGCCGGGAATATCGCCAGGATCGCAGATCAGATCTGTAATGTCATGAACTATCCAACAGTTGTTTCGTTGCAGGAGGTGCAAGACAACAATAGTCCTACAAATGATAATGGTAAGCTTCAGCGAATTTCTGAATGTACCAAATCAAGCGCAAATCACTAACCACACGATCTTGCGTTCTTGCGTAGTCGTGGCCAGCGACGTCTCCCTTTCCGTCTTCACTCAATCAATCCTCGCAGCCGGATGCGCCCAACGCTACTCCTTCGCCGTGATCGACCCCCTCGACGGCATCACTGGCGGTCAGCCAGGCGGCAACATCCGCAACGCATTCCTCTACGACCCGACGATTGTGCGTCTCCGCAACTCCACCAACGGACCTGGCAATGCCACCATCGACGAGATGGTCGACGCCGCTGGCCACTTGACGTACAATCCTGGCTACGTGTCTCCCAACAACACTGCCTGGCTCGCCAGCCACAGGCCTTTTCCTGCTGAGTGGGAGTTCGTAAGAGGCGGTAAAACGTTCATCACGACTTCCAATCACTGGACCTCCAAGGGCGGTGGCTCGTCTATCCAGGGTGATGCGAGACCGCCTGTCAATGGCGGGATCCATCAGCGTACTGCACAGGCCGTTGCTACAGCTGTAAGTCTCTTTGCCCTACAACTTCACCCGCCCTCGGGTCTTCAGTATCGTCGCCCATTGACTGACCACCTCTTTCCCTCCTTACAGCAAATCATCACAACCATCCTCAGCGCCAACTACAACGCCGCGCTCCTCGCACTCGGCGACTTCAACGACTACGACTTCGTCCAGCCTCTAACCACCTTCGCTTCGCAATCGGGCATGTCCAACATCCACGAAGACCAACACGCCAGCCAGGGAGCGGTACACGTATGCGTTTCAGAACTCGGAGCAAGCGCTCGATCATATGTGTTTGTCGCCGCATGTGGTCGCGAATGGAGGTGTCAGGCATCAGGTGCTGCATGTCAATACGTGGAATACGAGGGCGAATGCGGTGAATGATCATGATCCGAGTGTTGCGAAGGTGGATGCTTGTTGAGGAGGTGAGTGAGGAGGAGATGGAAGGGAAGGAACAGTACTGATCGGCAGTCATGTTGGTGTGTGTTCATCGTGACAGTCACTTTGTATACAGTAGTATCCCAGAATATTCTCTTTTCCTACATCCACTGTCTCTTGTTATAACAGAAGCAAGGTGTTCATTGGTCGACGGTATTAGGTGGAGCCAACATACCGAAGTAGCTCGACCAGTTGAGACACGTCTTAGCTTCGGCTGTTGGAGCTAGATTGCCTGTGTAACCTGAGCTGCAAATCCTAGTGGTAGCACCAAAGACAGTGGGCCCTGATCAACTGGCGTGGCTTAGCATACATAAGGCTGTCCTCCAGCCTTTCAGCCCCGTGAGCACTCAACTCCATCTCTACCTTCAACTTCAACTCCATCTCCCATGAACTGCGTGCCCGCTTCCTGTCAACTTGACACGGTCAATCTGTGCTTAGACGTTCTGCTGATGCGACAGACCGCATGACTACTGCTACTATGCGTGATCGTCGATCCAAGACGGTTGCCACTTCTCATCAATGGCTACACATGAACGCCATGACCGTGATCGAGAGTCTGCCGTGAGAGATCCGGCTCCTCCTCTCTACTCACCTCTCCCCAGCGATTCCGAGTATGTCAGACTAACAGAGCTACATTCAGCTACAGATCCAGCTGAGTCAATTAATTGCGACTTGCGCGTAGTGAAAATGCGTGATACGCCTGACTATGTAGTTTCATCTTATGTCTGGGGCGATGTAACGATTAGAAGGCTAGCTGTCGTCAACGGTCTGCAGGTGAACATGACCGAACAGCTTGACCTTGCACTTGAAATATGATCAGGAGACGGAAGGATTTGTAGCCTCGATTGGCGAAGAGTGCTGCGTTGCTATTTGGGATCTGTCCAACCGACCGTACTGGGAAAGGACCTGGATTCTGCAGGAGGTCTCATTGGCCAGTGATATAGATGTACTATATGGCTGCGTACGACTGCCTTGGCAACTGACTGAAGACTTCAGAACCTGGGCTATCACGATGCACTCTTCCATCGGTAATCGTGCTTTCTCGCGAATGATGAGCCACGAGCATATGTTGCGGCGTGGTACAACTACAAAGTCAGCTTTATCTGCAGTCAAAGACGCGAAAGACGCGAAAGACGGATTAAGTCGGAGCTGGAGTTGGCGGGTTACATCAGTCCGTATGGGAGCTGATGAACCGATGGCATCTCATAAGAAGACAGCGGAGTTCGTCTGCGACAGATCAGCACGACAAGCTGTTTGCATTGTTGGGCCTGGATCATGAGCTACAGCCGTAATCACGATCGACTATGCAGTTCCCGTGTTCAAGACTTTTCAGGACTTCACGAGACTATACATAGCTGGTTCTTAGAGGCTCGGGCCTATGCTATGTGCATCGCGCTCGGAAGCGAGTGACGTCTCGAAAGATTTGCCTTCCTGGGCACCGGATTACTCTAATCCTGACGCTTTGGGGGCCTGGACTTTCATTTGTATGCTGCTGATGCGCGTTCGGACACTGTCTTTGCTTTTGATCCGTCGGATAGTATACTGGAAGTTCAAGGGGTCATTTGTGACAGGATCATGCACACAAGACCCGTGAAGGGGAAGAACGACGGTTACATGGAGATACTCGCAGCTTTCGGTCCTTATGATTATCCCTCCGCCGGCATGACTCGACTGCAAGCTTTGTTGCGGGTTCTGACAGGCGACAAGGATACAGATAGTGATGACTTGAGGAAAAGATTCATCCATAAGTCACCAGAAACGATAATCAGCTTCACAATAGCTTTCTTGATACATCTTGGTCAAGAAGTGATGAATGAACACTTCGATCTGGATACAGCCGTAGCGCGGATGACTCAGGAAGGACTGCAGGAACCACAGAAGCATGTATTCGTGCACGCTGCCCAGTGCTGGGCTACGACCTGTATCAAATTACTCGAGGATGCGGTAGAAGCTGCGCATATTGTCACTTGGAGGTCAAGCTTAGCGAAATTAGCTTCTGCTTCAGATCTATCGGTGTTTCTTCAATTGTTCTATGCACACCCGGTCCAGTGGCCTGGTATTCGCATCACGTATGATTATGAACGTAAAGCTCTTGGTCGACTCCAAAGGCAACTCTACCAACCCTGGGTACCTAATGAGGAATTTCTCTTCAATACTACTAAAGGTTACATTGGTATCACTCACCACACCGCTCGGGAGAGCGACATCATAGTTGTTCTGCGTGGTAGTAGTGTGCCTGTTGTCTTACGCCCAGCTGGACATCGATACAAATTCGTCTCGGGCTGCATTGTTCAAGGTCTCATGGATGGGCAAGCTATGGATTGGATTGAGAAAGGCACAGCACAAGAACAGCGGTTCGAGATCATCTAATGTCTTGCGACGATACGGCTACGTTTCACGTCGTTGATCCAGCGTGGTGATATCGCTTCTCTCGATGGAGGTGCGCATTGCGTACCGTGCGCTTGCAGGCAGGAGGTCAGCCAACATTGCGCTAAAGCCAGGTCGAAATCTTGTTTCACCAAGCGGGCTGTGAACAATGGTCGAGGTGTATCCGTGAAGCTGTCAAGTACCAGCCGAAACACGCATGTGTCCATCAGGTCTGTTTGTGTTACGTATTCTGGAATTCCATCCGATGTGAAGTGATAGCGTAAGCTACAGCATCAGTAATGTAGCCCTCGTTTGGGAACATGTGTTCAAAATCAGCACGTCCTGTCGCTAGCTCGACATTTATTTCGGTTTCATCAGAGAGGCGCACAGGAGACACAAGCTCTGTGACGCCTCATTCCTACAGAGAGCCTTATAGACGACAGAAAGGGCAGTCTTTCTTTGATGCAATTTCTTCTAGCGTTCCCAGTGCTATCATATCCTGATATTGTACTCGAGTCTAGAAAAGAGCAACCAGATTCAGATCATCACATACTTGGCATAAACTCGAAGGCATCAAAAGTGGTGGCATAGCTTACCAAATATATAACGAACAGTTGGACGTTGAGGAGGAGGTGAGACTGTGATCGAGTACCCGCATATGCGCTAACCGAAAGCGTATAGCTCCAAGCTCATCCCCTTAGCTGGAAACACTTCTCTGGTATCTTTGGTATGAGACGCCTGTTATTGCACTTTTCTAGGAAACTCACGCGACAGTCACCCATTGTTCTCCTCCTCTTTGTTCCTGAATTAAAGCTGTTCTGGAAACCTGACCTATGCCGATTCGCTCTAGGAATCCGCGCACACGGCACAGACCCATGATAGTGGCAAATGATAGAGTTCCATCCTGTTCGGTTGATTCGATATCGGACGAAGGGTCTTTGTAACCATTCATATCTTCTAGTGCCGAATTGAGTGATACGAGAGTCTTGCTATATGAAAGAGCGATACACATGAGCCTACGATTACCTATTTCGCGTCTTTGTTCTTGGCTCAGCCTAATATAGCCAATTATATCATCTTGGAAATCTAGCAGAAGATATTCATAATAGTTGGCAGGCAAGTCGCCAAACTCGAAACCATGTTCTGACACCGCTAAGTGAGCCACATGGGTGTAAAGACGGATCAGACTGGTGCCAGATTCCAGCTTAGTAAGGATCGAGGATGATTGCGCCAGGTCAGGCAATTTCCGATGACTACACTCCTTGATGTTGCTCGAGGACAACGAGGTAACCTTGATACTACCGCTGCGCAACTCAAGCACATAGGTGGGTACAGCCTGACGCTCCTCTACACCACCATACACGCCATCATGACACAGCCAGCCACCGAGATCCCCTTGACTTGCGCGAAGATGACTCTGGTGATTCCATCCAGCCCAAGTCCAACTAGGCTCACGTGATTGATCGGCTTCATGTCTTGCAAATGAGCCTTGCAGGAATTGCCAGAGCAAAGCTCGATGAAATTCGGAAGATGGAAGACCACGATGAAAGCCATGCAGCTCGATCGATATCGTGTTCAGGAGTCCGGTGAGGGCATCGACAGTATCTGACACGTGCGATAATGATCGTTTGGTATATTCCTCTACGATACTCCGGTATGCGGGCCAAGCATTTAGCAGAGGCCACAAACGTTCCCTTTGGCTCACGGCACGAGCGTTCACTCGTTCATCTATGCGTTTCAAGTCAACACTTACGTAGGGTTCCGCTATCGTGTCTTCGAAAAAGACTGTTTGTCTACACTGAAAGAACATTTGACTGTCGCTGAATACCAAGCATCGCCTCGACAGACGGTATTCTTGATATGTCCATGCCCGTGTATACCACCTGCTCGTCTGAAGTACTAACGAATAGTTGGCGAGCCGCTGGCAAAGCACGAAGCCTTGTATAGTAGCATAAATTTGTCTTTCGACTCGTTTCCTCGTGCCTAAGCCTGCGAGTCCTGCATCAGCATTATCACTGGCTGCCACAATGGTTACAACTGAGTGTGCATATATGCGGTCCATTTTAGTGATAAGATTTGGCTTGTCTACTGTATCATCTTGCAAGATGCATAACTGGTCTACCCATAGGTAGAGCTCTCCAATTTCTTTTGTCACAGCAATTGCATTCTCGATAGTTGCTGGAAGTTTTGAAGGAAGTTCAGTATAGATTCTACCGTGTATGTCGACCTCTTGCATATGCTGCCACCTATTATCAGGTTTGGCCCCACCCCAAACATAGCTCAAAGTGACATAGCGGCACACTGTAGACACCTCGACAAGGCGACGACTTCTGACCTCCACAAGTCGGAAAGGGAGGAGCATCTTCTCGGAGGTCATTGGCTCCGCGCAAGAAGAGCTGTGTGTGCTCTCACACCCGCTCAACCATTCCCGAGCTAGAGCTAGGTTGGCCTGATTTATATCTAGCAAACGACCACCGTACAGCTTATGCCACTCACTTAGATGAGTGGCTTTTGGGTGGTTCCAGACAGTGTGAAGTTCATACGATCTTGATCTGGATGATATGTCACAATGCATACTCTTCACATACTTCGGTGTGTCCGCTGCAAGCAAGTCAAACTCCCACGGGTCCGGATCTGTCGTCACCCGGAGATTGTATAACATATGCGCACGAGTCCCGGCAGGTTTGCACGCCTCCATGATGCTACTGTAATTTTCCCCGATACGTGTTGAATTATCTTGATAGACAGTAGACGTAATAAGGGAGCTCCATCTTTCAGTCGGTTGAAGATGGCATGTTGCAAGCAATATGGTCTCCATCGGCTTCTTTCTATTCAAAGGATACAGATGCGATTCTCCATCAAGAAGCCAGATCTTACGAATTCCTTGGGTCAGTAGACTGCATAGACTGCAGCGCCAGCTACGATCGAAGATATCTTTGACCACGCCGACAAAACATCCTTCATGAGTGCGTTCAGTTAGGAGCCAGTGAAGGTCGAGCCCTTGACATGATTCACAGAGACGGTCCCCAAGGTATCGAGGCATATGTTGCAAAACTAGCAATCTCAAGTACAACCAAGAGAAGAAGACCCAGAAACCGGGTGAGACTGTGGCTAAGTACCTGCATATACGCTAGCCGGAAGCGTATAGCTCCAAGCTTATCTATCCCTGAGCTGGAAACACTTATCAATATGACACTTGATTGTTCATCTCAATGTCTCTGTCACGCCCGTCTAAGTACCGTTGGTGATACGATCTACAGGACTGGATGGGACTGAAAGGTGGCAAAAGACTTTACAATCGTTTCTACATCACACCTGAAGTACATGCAGCCATTGGCGGCACATTGTCTAGCCAAATTAGGAAAATGGCAGTATTGAGTTCAACCATCGCAAGCCTCCGCTGCACGCCATCGAATTGCGCAAGCTGACGTTGATGATCGGCTCGCAGAAGTTGACGCTAGCAATCTTAGCGCCATTAGATGACTATAGACGTTTAGATCGTGCTTTGATGTGCTCCAAATGTTATTTATTGGCCAACCCCGCCGAAATCCGGCTGCAAATCACACTTCCTCGAAGCACATCATCGACTATTGTCTGGTACCCAGTCGCGATCCGAATGTGATAAGCTTCCGCAAGAACAAGCAAAATGACCAGCGGACAATGCAATAGTTGGTTCGTGAACTGTGGTGAAGCATTTGGTGGCTGGCGATTGGATGTTGTAAGCTTGCTTGCAGTCATTGGCGAGGCAATCGTTGCAGATCAAGCGCAGGTGATTAGCAGCTCAAAATTGTCATTACTGCCACGCTTGATCCCAGCTCCGCAAGCCTTCCTTCGTGCTGAAAGACCTCGGAAGCTACCAGCAGTACCTGGAATTGTGGTCAAGAGCATTCTCGGCGGCTCGCAGGTCAATGAGCTAAACTACTTCGCAAACGTGCTCCACGATATCGACAAGCTCCCCAACTACGCAATACAGGAGTGTGAGATCAGCTTGCGTGACGCTAAGTTGCCGAACAAGCCCTCAGTAGCACAGAAGTCGTGGTCACCACATAATGTGCTTGCAGTAGCCTCCTGTATCATCACTCTAGGCCTCTTTGCTACAGCTTGCGCACTTGGAGATGGGATAGCTGCACTCGCTATCGCAGTCTTAGCATTACAATCAAGTTTAGGATGTGCAGCATGGCGCTGGAAGCCTATTCTCATGGCTAGGGTTGCCGGTTCATCGAAGGAAGTGCCAGAGGGTCACATTGCCATTAGGACTCGAGGCGGCGGCTTCGTCATTATCAAGTGTAAAGAAGAAGTGGCAAGACTCTTATATATAGGTGAAGACATTGCGCAGTACTACCTCATCGGCAGCCAGGCTAAAATAGCCACCGGTGTGGCAACAGCTTTCTTGATGGTAAGTTTAGCGACAGCGGTGATGCAATCGAGGCAGTACTAATAGAGCACTGCTTGCTTAGTTTGGAGTTGTGTTGCTCGGCAACGCTCGTTGGATTATGCAAGCGGCGATAGGCGGCACCTTTATCGCGCTTAACGGAGTCTATTGGGGAGTGGCATTGTACTCTCGCGAACGTTGTTGGAGATTGGATGAGCTGTTCATTATCGTGAAGAAGGAGCCGCTAGCACCACAACAATTCACTAATTGTCTCTGGTCTGTGATCAAGATCACTCAGGAAACAAAGTGGTTGAAAGATAGCGGTGCGCTGCCACAAAGTGCAGCATGGGATGAGTGGTTGGAGGAAGCAGAGGAGAACAAGAATCGTGATCCAGATTGGGACGCGGTGGGTAGGATGTTGTACCACGTCAATCCCAAGAAACAGCCAGTGTGAAGGACAGAGGCCAAGACTCTGACATGAAATGTTCAGGGTCAGCCGCCAAAGAGTCAACGCTCAGGCAAATGAAGATCGCTTCACTTCTCCCACGGTAGTTGAACGTTGTCAAGAACAGCTGGGTTTTGGACAAAGCTAGTACCTGTTATAACTTCAAGCACAAATGACATATCTCGCTCAATGATAAGAGCAGCCTCATCATTCTCAGATTCACTTTTTCTTTTGCATACGCGGCTCAGTAAGCGCATGACGTGGAACAGAGCTAGTCGAAGCCAACGTTGATCTTTCTCCTGCTGATTACTTGGTTTGTTTGCAAGCTTCAGGACTTTGGCGAAGATGGCTGGAGCATAATATGGCAGTACAGTACAATCTCCTCGTGAGAGACCGTGTGCATTTAATCGAACGATAAGGTCGTGCTTATCATCTCCAAGGTTCAGAAACGCATCAGCAAATGTTTTCGCCAGCTGTGCATCGGCAACGCGACCCATGCAAACTAGTCGTAAAAGAGCCCTGTCTATAGCTTGCGTAGACATCAAAAGTCTCTCTCCGCCTCTTGAATGTATTAATGATGCCCTCGAATCCAGTACCATGTCGTAAGACTGCACTTCCGTCATACTTTGTACGTCGATGAATGCTGTCAAAGCCTTCATTACGGATCTGTACGTCTGATACACATCTTCGGTCATCGTGAAGCTTTCTTTGTAGTTTATTTGAGCAGCAGCCCCCGCAACATCAAGAAATACTTCTAGGAACTTCAAGTGCATTGCTCGCGTTTGTGATTTGAAAGATGCTACACTCGACAAGCTACCAGGTACATTTTCGGCTTGTGCTAATTGTGGTATGTTGAGCCTGGCTGCAAAGTCGAGACCGCAAACGACGTCTCGGCGTTCCGAATTTTGTAAGGCTTCAAGACAAGGTATAAGGCGTGCTTTCGCCGCTTCATATACCAGCTGATCATGATTCAATTTTGTGCTTGATAAGAGTCCATTACGATGATGTACTTCTTCAGCAAGACTCTCATCTTTGCCAAGGTCGGCCACAACTATTGCTACAAGGAGCAGGTAGACATCGTTATTTGACGGCAACCAGTCTTTGAAGAGTGTCGTCAGATCATCAAAGCTTTGTCGGCTCAGTCTTGACGGTAAAGGCTGTGCTTCAAGGAATATTTCGTAGCTGCCGTCCAATATCCACTTCAAGCAGAGGAGGCTGACAAGTGTACGATTCACTTCAGCATATTCAGCGTGAAACAGTCTGTACGAGGGGCTGCGATTGTCGTCGCTCGTGTCATCAGCATCAGCAAATTCAGCTGAAGGTGTCGCGCGTTTCAGGTGCTCCAACTCTTGAGTGAAGTTGTCACCCACAAACCTGATCAGTGCATCGTCGTCCAAGAATTGAACCGAATACTCTGGTAACGGCATATGAGCAACACGGTATGTTGGTGTGAAATTATGGCCGGAGCATTGAGCTGAGCTGATGGTTTTGAAACGGGTGGTGTCACAATATACGGCACGTGACATTTATCACCACTCACACCTCAATACCCGCTGGCAGAGTTAGCACATTGCCTTCCTAATTAGACTGGTAGGGATGACAGTGAGCCGACAAGGTCTTCAATGTACTACTCAGAAGATTTCACATATCATGCTTTCAGTCCTTCCTCCTCAATACACAAACACCCTCGACATGTCCCGTCTGTGGGAAGAAGTCACAACCTCTTAACGTCTCGATCACGTACTCCGCGCCTTGCCATCCTTCAATCACCTTATTGATTTCTTCTCCGTCCTTCCTCATATGTGTGGCAACTCCGCCAACGCCCTCACCCAAGCCCGGTCCAACGCCATTTCTCAGCAGGAATCCCACATCCCTCGCCTGCGTATGTACATTGCAACTTACATAGACGATTTTGGCTGGTTTGAATGCAAGAACTTGGCGGAGGAAGGACTCGTCACAGCCTTTGCGGGGTGGGTCGCAGATTAAGCAGGTCTCTTTGGGGTTCCAGTCTGAGACCGAGGAGAAGAGCTCGGATGCTGTAGCAGCGATGAAGTTTACACGCGGCTGTGTGGTAGAGGATGAAGTCGTGTCAGGCGATGTTGTTGGTTCTTTGAGTGTCGTGGAGGTAGTTTCGGGTTCTTCAGGAGGCATGAGATTGTTGAGCCGAGCGTTACGCTTGGCGTAATTTATACCTAGCATATCTATATCGATACCGACGGAACGCTCAAACATGTTTGAGAGCGTGATTGTGAATAGTCCGGAGCCGGAATAGGCATCGATGAGGTTCTTAAGCTTGGCTGGTTTGCTGGCCGTTGATGACGATAACAAGATTTGAGAGCGAATGTACTCTGTGAAGGATGGCAAGATCGAGTTGTTATTCTGAAAAAAGGAATTCGCATTGTTCTCGAAGACGAAATCATCGACGTATTCAGTGGTTGTAGCATTGTTCGCTGTGACGCACGTCTTCGCATGAATGTAGTCGCCTCGATCCTCGTGGACGACTTGTTGTTCCTCGTCCAGACCAAGCTTGATATCGGCAGAATTATCCTTGAGTTTACGGTATGTACTTTCTCGAAGCAGGATAGTCGCGCCTTTAGTGTACTTGTCGATTTCTTTTGTGACTCTCTTTTTCTCACGCCTCAGACCCATACGCACAGCTTCGGTACCAATGGGGCAATCTTCAATATCAAGAGTCTTCCTCGTGCCTTTCAGCATGAAACCAATTGGTGGGACTTCCTCAAACTTTGGCCTGTCACCTTTGCGACTTGCTCTGCGTCCACCGGGCGGGCCATCGAAGTGAGGTGTGAGCTTAGTGCGATATCCATATTGCAACGGAGAACCCATCGTATCGCCGACGGCAGGGAGAACGGAAGCGGGCAGGCCAGAGAAATTTCGAAACGCCTTTTCTACAATCGTCTTTTTATGGGCTAGCTGGGTAGAGTATGACAGCATCTGAAATTGACAGCCAGAGCAGCTTGAGAAGTAGGGACACTTTATCAAATCGTCATCGCGGTCGGTAGAAGGTGTTATGACCTTGACGAAGTCTGTAACCATGGTATTTGTGGTGTTGTCTTCACGAACGAACTTGGCTTTGACAGTATCGCCTGCTGTTGTGAATGGCACCAAGAAGACTCGATCATAACCAGAGACGTGTCCCAGTCCGTCTCCTGTTGATGATACCTCATCTATGGTGACTTCAACTTCCTCGAATCGTTCGGGCTTTTTGCTTGTGGGTGGTGTGCTTAATAGATTGAGCTTTGCTAACAAAGCCCTGACATCTGCTGACAATACTTCATCGTGCAATCCTTCCGAACGAGGTGGCCCTTGCAACTTGCGTTTCTTGCCTCTTGGTTCATGACTTTTCTCCTTGGGCTTCCCAAGAAATGCTTTTTCTGCTGACCCATCTGCATGCGAGGTGTTGAGGATTGCTTCGGTGGCCATGTTAGCTCTTCTTGCACACGAAGTCTGACTGAGAGTCGCGATATGTGCAGTCACTCTAGTCCTAGTCAAGCACTTCAACATATATCTAGTTAATGTGTTACGAGGGAGCAGACGAAAATAATAAAATGTTTTTGATATTGAAATGGACATCAGGTGTTGCCATTCTGGGCGTCTTGGCATGATTTTGACCTTACAAGATTTCGAAGACGGAAATGTAACAAGTCTGAAACACGGCAGCAGCAGCAGCACATTCCTCCCAACATGCGCGCTTGCAACCCTTCCGCCCTCTTGTCGCTGCCAGTGCGGACGAAGCAGTCCCTCTCCCCTGCATGTCAACACCTCCAAGCCTGCTCGACGGCAGCAGCACAACGCCCATTCTCCAGCACATCATCCCGGCGCTATCCCAAGCACCACGGGCCTCGACACAAGTCCATCACCCAAGCAGAGCTGCAACGACTAGCCAAAGACAATGCCAAAGACTTTAAACCATACACAGCAGAAGAAAAGGCCGAGCTGGCCAAGCGCTACAACGCCGCACAAATGGCCGCCATCGAAGCTGGAGAAAAAGCCATCTCCGTAGACGATCTAGCCGTACAAGCCAAACTCCGACGTGATCACTTCGAATACACTTACCTCGACGACTTTTCCCGCATTGAACCCACCATTGATAAAAAGCTGAGCAAGATACGTGGTGAAGGACAAGATTATGAAAATGCAGACCCAGACTATGCTCGTGTACCTCAAGATTATGAGATCATGGAACAAATAGCGGATGCCCGAGAAGCCGCCGAAAGAGAAGGGTACTGGCTTCCCACGACCGACTACGACATGTCCGCAGAGACACAAACAGTGAGGCAAGACCGCGGCGATGGACCAAAAGATTATGAAATAGCACCACAAGACTACGAATGGCATCAAGACGTCGACGCCGCAGTACAAAGAGCAATGGAAGCAGATCCAGAATATCAGACTGCCATGGCAGACCGCACCGCTCGATTCAAGGACATGGAGCGCGAACCAACAGATCAATTCCGCAATCCAGGCTTACTCGATCAAATCCGCGAGCGCGCCATTGCAAAAGTCACTTCTACTCGACCACCCAAACAGACGCCATTCTCCGCCGACATCATCGACGAACGCCTCGACGCACTCATCGAGGACGGTCCAGACGTAGCTCCCGAAATCCCCAAAATCGACGATCCTCAAGTCCGCTGGGAGCCCGAGGCAAATGAAGAAGAACCTACACCTGGTCTCGAAGACGAAGCACTCGTTGCCTACCAACGTGTTGCTAAGACCATGGGCATGACTGTGGCGGACATGCGCAAGTTCCGCGTCAAGACACTGGTGACGCATCGCGTTGTCAATCAGACTCGTCTCGGGAAGATCCAGAGTATGTACGAATTAGTTGTTGCTGGCAACGAGCGAGGTCTAGTTGGTATCGGCGAGGGCAAATCCGTCGAAGCAGATGAAGCGCGACGACAAGCAAGGTTGAACGCAATCCGCAACATGGTGCCGATCAAGCGCTACGAAAACCGCACCATCATTGGCGAAGTGACGGGCAAATCTGGTGCAGTCGAGATCAAGTTGAGCGCAAGACAGCCTGGTTTCGGATGCAGGACGAGTGAGAAGGTGTTTGAGATTATGAGGTGTGCGGGTATTATTGATTGTCAAGCCAAGTTGATGAGGAAGAGTCGGAATCATATGAATATCTGTAAAGCGGTGTGGCATGCATTGAGAGCGCAGAGGGACCCGGAGGATGTTGCGAGAGCGAGAGGGAGGAAACTTGTTGATGTAAGTCTTGTTGCGTTTCTTCACTGTTGATATGGTTTGCTAACTTTTTTTGTGCTTCTAGGTGAGAAAAGTATACTATTCTGGACTTGTATAGACATATCTATTTGACTTCCAGGAGAGAACGCACTGTACAGTGTGTGAAACAGCATCGTCTTAACTTGTACCATGGACAAATCAACACATCTGGCATTACCCCTAGCATAGCGAGGCGTTGTCAGGATACAGCGATCTATTGAAACTCTATTCAAGCCTGCAAATTTGTGGCTTGTCTTTTGGATATTAGAATTCCTGTCCCTGTGCGGTGCTGAATCCCCTTCTTCGCGAGAGGTTCCACGAGCTCTTTGGTTCACTACTGAATGGCACGACTTTCATGGTACAAGCGGTCAGATTGTAGGTGTTTGAATATTTTCTCTTGATGCAAATACATCTCAAATGACTTCTTTGCACTCCTCGAGCAATGTCTGCTGTTATATACAAGCTAGACCACGTACGGCCATCAACCAGGTAGTATTCCAATCTCATAACAGTCAACCATTATTATCATCAAGGGCGGCTTATGGGCATTGCATAATTCCTCATTGGCAGCATGTACAAGCGTGCCGTGAAATGAACAATCCCAATGCCTTCCCACAGACTGTGTTTCTTCTGAAAGATTAGCCATCAATTTCCGCCTTCGCCATTATCAACCCAAAGCTCGATAGCTTGAAGGCCGGAAAGTGTAATGTTGCGGCGCGGCGCCTATCGCTCTCTTCCTCGCTTTCTAGCTGTATTCTTGCTACTTCCTTCTTGCGCCGGCAGGAGTCGATAGCTAAGCCCGCAGCCGAGAGCATTCCAGTAGACTTGTGGGCGGGCTTGCTATTTTTGCTAGTATAGTCTGCTGTAGCAAAGAGCGCGGTAGCTTCTTTCGTCTTATTCAAGCAAAATGTTCTCACTGCTCTGCTTCTGGTATTGATCCGTGTACCTCTTTTGTAACAGCAGCTGCTGATAGTTTGGTAATAAGGAGTTCACTTTGCGGTCATAAGATAAAGTGCGGATACCGCACGGAGCGAGAGTAAGCGCTAATATTGGTTTTTGCTTCTTGTACATCTTGCATCCAGCTTCCTCGCGGGCGGTATCTTTCGAAGACCATCTTTCTTTGGCCTGTTATAGATGGAGAATGGTAGCAAATCCTCGCTTTTATGAAGTGAAGACGTTCCAAAGACGTCACATGTGGACGTTTTTCGTTGTTCTTCAATACCCCTTCAATTACTCCTGATGTATGCCCAAACCCTCTTCATTACGCCCAACCAGAGAATCCTCATATCGACCATCTAGTATCGGTCGCCACGCAGCCTCTTACCCTTTCCAATCCACGAGATCCTGCAAACCACCACTCCTACGACAATCTCACTCCCCAATCGCCCACCACCGCCCATCACCCTTTCCCCTCCTATCCCTCTTTTCCGCTCTCTTCACCACCACTCACTTGTTCCGACTCAATTTATAAACAAACCTCCTCCTCGTCGCCACAAACTCGCCCAACTTCCTCCCCACCATATCCTCCGTAATCTCAACCTCAACATAACTCTTTCCATTATGCACCGCAAACCTCAATCCCACAAAATTCGGTAATATCGTTGCCGCGCGTGCTTGTGTGCGGATGGGTGGGAGGCGGGTTCCTTGAGATGCGGCGGCTGCTACGTCTGCGGCACGGGGGATTGGAAGGCTGGAAAAATAATTAGTGCAATGTGCGGATTGCGATAGACTTGGTGGCAGCGATTGAAGGGGTGGTTGGAGAGAGTGTATGGCGTGAGGATGGCGGAGGACTTACGGGACAATGTGTGGACCTGTAAGAAAGATTGTGTCAGTTTCAGTGGTAATGTGTCGGCTTGGTTATTACTGACCCTTCCAGACTGACCGCGCGAAGAGCGCACGAGTTGCAAACATTTTCGGCTAAAATTATGAAGATGGTGTTTGAGAGTTGTTTCAGAATTCGAAACTTGGTGATCGACAGATGCATTTTGGATCACATGTCGGAGCAGGGTAACAGCACATTTACCGAGTGGCTTCGGCGAGATTCATCCTTGATGAAAGACAAAATATAATTGTTAAAGATGCTCTCTAAGTTTGCTATGTGCGAATGTAACTGTAAAAACATAGACGATGCGTGTCCTTTGAGAGCCCACTTTCGTTAAGACCTCACACCACTTGCAATAAAACATGCTCCCAAGCTTTTCCACCCTTCATAATCATTGCTTCTTCCTCAACTGAAAACAAAGTAAACAGAAGCACGTTCAAGAACCGAACAAGCCAATCTCAAACCAAACAATGCGACCCAAACCACCATCTTCAAGCTTTCTTCGATGAGAAATGACGGGAGAAACCTTTCTTCTCTGGACTACCAGTGCTGCTGCGAACGTTGAGCAATTCCATCATAGTCTTGATGGGAGACTGCCGCGGCGACAAAGGAAGACAGATGTTTCCAGGTTGCGACTCTCCAGAGGAGTTTTCGCCAGCAGCTCCTGCTTTGGGCATACACTGAGGACGAGCAGGTGTGTCTGCTCTGTCAATTGCAGCCTTGGCCTTCTTCCTGTAGTGATCACTGTCGTATGAACCAGTACGAACTTGCTTGATTTTGGAAAAGTGAACAGTCTTCTGAGCAGCAGCACCACTGCGATTTGCCAACGGCGAAGTCGGGGGTTCAGAAGTGCGATTGACAACAGTTGTATCGACCTTGAGCTGACGACGAGCACTACCGGTAGCGCTGATGTTGACGTTAGGCTGAGACATGAAGTCGGCTTGAGCTTGAGGCGAGTCCAAAGTCTGCGAAGCTGATGGAGACTTTTCAGACCGTTGAGGAGTAGTCGACACAGAGTTGAAAGGTGCGGAGCTGTGAGCCTCACGAGAGAGCGAGGGCACCCTGGTGCCAGTGTCGTCTCTCAAAGCATTGGCATACATTCCTGGAGGACTAGGAAATTGCTGCACCAAAGACCTTGAGCTAGGTGAGTGGTCCGCCACCATCGACTGTCTCATGCCGTCACGATAACCACGGCGGTATTCCTCATCAGTACTGATACCAAGTACTTCCTGCTGGAGACCAGTCTTGAAGCCTTCCCAGTAAGCTTCTGATCTCTTGGTTGGAGAATGAGGCCTGGCGATGCCTTGTCCAGAGTGAATGTGCATGTTGGCTGTCTGCTCAGTGACTTTGTTGAGCAGCTGAGCAGTTGGACTTTGCAAGCTATCCAATGTGCCAGTATGGTCGTTGGCGCCGATGGACTCACGAAGGTGAGTAGACTGTTGCTTCTTCGTAGCAGGACTGATTGGCTGAAAGTTGGATCCCGAAATGAAGTCGAGGTCGCTTGGGTCATGACTGACGCGACGTGGAGGCAAAGCTGGTAGGTGAACCTTGAAAGAGCTTCCACTGACGTTCAATTCTTCGTTCCTGAACTCGGGACTGTCGCTGAAGACATATTTGGTTGGAATTGAAGCAGAAGACGACATGTGCTGGTATGAAGAGTTGTCCTTGGTCATCCAGGATTGAAGGTTGACTGCTGAATCAGCCGAGCTGCGTTCAGAAAACTTGTGAGAAGAGTATTGCTGGGTGTCGTGAGGAAAGAAGTCGCCAGTCGTGGCACTTGAGTCGCTCGGGTGATGGGCACCATCCAAACCGTGAGCATCAGAGCGAGGACTTTGGACGAGGTTGTCCACGCCAGCAATCATGGTAGGAGATGGCATAAAGTGAGATCCACTGTCCGCATCAGGTTGATAGCTCGGACTGGCTGGGTTGAGGCCATGCTTCGAGGACTCGGTAGGCTTCTTGATCTCAATTGCGTGCGATCGTCGAGGCTGATTGGCACTGCCGTCAAGGTTCATTGAGCCATTGTAGTCTTTGGATGTGGCAGTTGAAACGCGAGTGTCGCCATTGACACTGCCATTGTCGACATTCGCATGACGTTCTTCAAGTGCCGAGGAACTGTTGGCGCTGTCGTGAGGACGGTATGGTTGGAATTGAGCAGGCAGATTTTCGTACGATGGCATTGTTGTATAACCAGGCTGAGGGAAGACTTCGTAAGCCAAGCCATTGCCAAAAGTCGCAGCAAGAGGTGGTGAGCCGACGAAGAAGGGCATGGAGCCATTGGAGAAAGTCTGAGGTCCAGAGAAACCAGGACCAGCCTGAGGACCAGCACCGTTAGTTGTAGTTGAAGCTGGTTTCGCACCTGAAGCTCCTTCAGCCATCAAACGTCGAGTCTCAAGGATACCACGACGACTTTCGTCAATGCGATTTGTGAGTGCGATACGATGCTTGACAATCTCCGATTTCTTGTGAGCATCGATGTTGTTACGTTGGAGGACTTCGTTGCGATCGAGCTCCTTGAGTTCTTGCTCGAGCTTGGCATGGACTTGCTCCATGACGCGGAGTTGGCGAGGGGTGGGAACGTTGCTCACTGGCGAGGTCGCGTTCTCAGAGCTTGGAGCGCTGCCGTTTGCTAGGGGATAACCAGGCGTGGCAGGCGCAAATGGTTGGTAACCGAGAGGTGGTCCAAATTGGTAGGGAAACTGGACGACCGGGTTCTGCAATGGGAGATTGGGAGCGGGCATGTATAGACCAAGCATGCCGTCAGGTTGTGGCTGAACAGGACGAAGCTCGCCGTCCACAACCTGGCACAAGTTACCATTGCCCATGTCGACCACATAACCGTTGAGTCCTTTGAAGGGATTAGCTGACATGTGCTGAGAGTATCCTCCAGGTTGGCCGTAGCGGTTGTAATGGGGGTTTTCGTTCTTCCAAGGATTGTTTTGATCAAAGCGAGGACTGAGAATTGGAGGTGCCATGTTGGGCACAATCCGACCACCGGCAGTAACTCTAACACCAGGAGGAGAACCATGCTGCTTGAGGAGCTCGGCAGCTTTGCCGCGCTTGATCGAAGGAGTTGGGGAGTACTTGTTGAAGCGTCCAGAAGATCTGACGGTGTCGCTGGGGTTTGCGGACTTGCGTGCAAAGTTGAGGTCCTCGCCAGAAACGTCGTCGTATGGATTTGTGACTACCGAGGAAGAGCCAAATCTCGAGCGGCGAGAAGCAGGATCGGACCCATTTGAAACATCCCGCAAGACAAGTTCTGAATTGAGAACAAAAGGAGAAATTAGCATACTCATCTTGTGTGGAGCTTGTTCATTGGTGGAGGAAGCGACGCGATCAAAGTAGTGGAATTGCGACGAATGCGGTCCATTGCGATCGTGGTGTTGAGGAAGCAAAGCTGGTTCCATGGTGTGTGGTGGTGAAAATTCACAGACAAGGAGGAGATGAGGCACAAAAATTGCTTTTCCAAGACGGTGAATGTTCAAGGGGGTCAAAGCCAGCGATGAGCAAGCTAAGAAGATGGTGATGGGACGGATGTGGTAGCAATATGGAAGTGTGACCAGGGTGCAAAAGTGAAAAATGGAGGGGGCTGGTTGGTGAGGCAAAAGGCGGTGAAGGCAGCAGCTCGTTGGGTTATTGATCGTAGCGGGGTGGCGGAAGCAAAGGATAGCAGATGATTGGTGTACGCTGGCGTCACGGTCTCGAGATTGATGATTTGGGGTCATGAGAGCGAGTTGACCCGGAGACCAAGGCCGACAGAACGTTTGTTTCGACGCGTCGTGTTTCAGATTCATCACAAAGTCACAAGCATCTTCAAACTTACTTCTTGTACCGTCTTCACTAGCGCCAATGCGCTTGACAACTTCTGCTGCAATAGCGGATGGTTCCTTGACTTGAAGCAGTTCGTCCATCTTGTATTTCTTTGCAATCATGGTGGTGGCGGTTTTATCTCGTGTGAATGGTGAGCACGAGAGCGAGTCTAGCGACGTGGGACGATCGAGAGGTCCTTGAAACAAAGGATGAAGCTGAGAGTGATCGAATGACGGATGAGACTAGTCGACTTCCAAAACGTAGACTGCAGCCAAATTTGCAAGCCTTTGTGCTGTGATGGTGATTTAGCTTGGGCATTGCTGTGATGTGATGACCATGATGGAGTTTCGTGTGTGATGCAATGTTTGTTTGTTTGACTTACACAAATGAACCAGCGCCAAAAGAAAGAAAGCGAAATCAAAGAACGAGCGATAGCAACCTTCTGTTGTACAGAAAAGCTTGAGAATGAGAGGCGAGATGATGGTGTTGATGAAACAGATGGAAAAGAAGGAGAAAAGAAGCGAGGTCGAACTTTGAAGGACGACATGCTGTTTCGCCGTTTCTGCGACTGCCTCTTTTGCAGAGGTATGACATCTCTTTTCCATCTTCTGGAGTCTGCTATTGTATTCGGAGGAAGGAAGTCCACGTTGTTTGACAAATACTTCCCCTTAATCCCGCCACAACGCTTAATCAGATGCTATCGTCTCAAAGCAAACCAGTGGCAACACCTCACTGAAGTCCTTGAGCCATTGGTACTCGAGGGCCAGGTATAATATGCAATCGTTACTCCAGTAGGTATTGCTGGCTACATATGAGCAAAGTACCATTTCCCATTTTCCAATCCATATAATCCTCGCTATGCATTTCTTTAAACATTTAACATCATGAACATTATCGTATCATTGACATCATGCCTTTACCATTAATCATCGGCGTCTGCCGCCCAGACCTGATGGCGCAGGTGCGAAGGCATCGTCGTCATCAGAGATCTCGTCGTCAGACTACAACATATCAGTAGGAGCACATCGAGTCGACCTGGAGCACTTACAATCTCGAACGGCTTGCTCGTCGCCTTTGGAGCAGGTCTTTGACTCGCCTGTGACTGTGAGCCAAAGTTGAGCTGCGTTTGCTTCGCAGCAGCAGACCGAGAAGAAGCTGCAGCACGAGCAGAAGCCTTCTTGGGTGCAGCCTTGGCCGGTGCTTTAGCAGTAGTTTTGCTTGTGGTTGTCTTGCGTCGAGGAGCAACAACTTCTTCCTCATCGTCATCGTCGTCAAGCATTACCACATCCTCCTCTTCTTCTTCCTCTTCCTCCTCAGACTCTTCCACCGCCTTCTTCTTGCCTCTAGTAGTGGTAGTCTTCTTTGCTGCAGCTGCTTTGCTTGGCGCAGCCTTCTTCCCACCACGAGTACTTGCAGCAGTCTTGCCTCTACCTCGTGTCGATGCCTTGGTCTTTGGTGCTGGCGTGCCATCCTCATCTTCGTCCTCATCATCTTCTTGTTCGCCATCAGATCGAAGAATGGAAGCTGCATTATCAGCCCAGTGTCCGTCCAGATCACTATCCCAATGATCTGGTCTAGGCTTCATCGCCTTGGTACTCCGCTTGACGTGACCAGCTTCAAATAGTTGTTCAAGGTGTGACTTCCGTTTCTCCATCATTGCTTCAATATCATCATCACCCTCTTCAGCCTCCTTGACGAACTGCTTGATGCCGTCCTTCAAATTGCTATCAATGAACTGCTCCATAGCATGCTTATCGTCCTTGTCAACATACTGACTGACAGCATCACCGAAGAGCACTTGAGGCAGGAAGGAAAGCTTCTGTGCTGTCAGAAATTCTCTGACAAGCTTTTCAACCTTGACTGTATCGATCGAAAGCTGTTCCATGATGGACTCTTCAGGCATTTCCGGGTCGTCTTTGGTTTTGCCTGATTCAAGTTAGTGTCTAAATCCAATGATCTGTTTTGAGCTGGACTCACGAGTTGTAGCAGCCTTTTTGCGGTGAAATTGTACAACATCATTCTGATTCGCAACCCGGCCAATGAAGCGATTAGAAAACCTTTGGGGATTCTCTAATTCGAACTTTCCACCTTCTGGGGCTGTGTACTCAACTCTCAGGCGTATGAGTGGCAGAGGAATCTCGTTGTCTTCGTCAGGCTCCTCCAGCTCTTGTGCCTCCAGCCAAGAAGACTTCGCAATTTCAATCAGCTCCTCCACGACACCTTGGAGATGATTTGTGATCTCTGTCCGATTGCTGTGTTTCTTTGACAGCGCCCTCATACCCTTCTCGTCCTGCAGCACGATCTCTTTCATGACAAAGGGCCGTACAGTTTTGAGTCTGATGTTCTTCTGCTTGAAGTCTTTCCCTGTAATATCAAGTACGGTAACGTGCTTCTCCACGGCTTCTCCCGGCATGAGTGATGTTGCGACTGATGAGCCTGGTTGGATGACCTTGAAGTTCATCTCGGGATTGTAGCGGGCGTCGATCTTACATTCGTGCTCGTGGCCCCACACGACAAGGTCGATGAAGTCGGGTAGGAAGTTCTCGGGAAGGTATCCAGTCTCTGTGTATGCATGGCTAGCTGTTTGTTAGTCTCGAGACTGACCCGTGAAAGTGGCAATCTTACTGATTCTGGTGTACACTCATGAGGTTGAACCAATTGTCCTTCTGTGCTGTTGGCTGGAAGAACTTGACCTTGCCGTCACGGAATGTCCTGAATAGTCTCTCGTCTCGGACATTGCTCATGCCGTACAGAGCCAGCTTCGTGTTTCCTTTTTGCAACAGTACTGGCTTGATCTCGATGTTGTCAGATTCAGGTGTGCGTCCGTAGTAGTTGACCAAACCAGAAACTTGCAGGATGTCGAGTGCAGCATAATGCCCTTCCTAGACTTGCTGTGAATGTGTGCTAATCTTCATGCTGACTTGAAGAACTTACACCAGAAGGATCGTCATGATTGCCGTGAATCGAGAAGACTGGGATAGCAACATTGATGTCCGGGTCTTCATAGTTGACTTCATTGAATTGACTGTACAAGACACAACATCAGCAATCTTCAACTTCTTCTCGCAGCATCTCTACTTCGGGTCGAGTGCTTCACTCACCCAGCAAAGGCCTCTGTAGGATCACTGATCATCTCCAGCTCACATGGTTTCGCTCCGTAGCAATACTTTCTCAATGACTTCATCACCTGAAACATTGCTTTCCTACTTGGCTTGTTATCGTGGAATAGGTCACCGGCCAGCAGTACCATGTCGACATCTTCACTGACAGCAAGGTTCATCACCTCTTCGAACGCTCGCCAGCTATCGTCGCCACGAATGGCATCACGCTCGTTGTAGCCGACATGGTTGTCTGTTGCGACGAGGATGCGGATGGTGTTGGTACCTGGAGGCTGGATGCCGGTTTGTGCTGCGGAGTTTAGTACTTTCACTACAATATGGCCGGAGGTGACCTACCCGACCTTCCCGGCATCTTGGTTAATCGATGCTAGTGTAGGCTGGACAAGCAACTCGACCTTGTCACGAAGGTTCAAGTGAAGTCTGATGACGCACGGGACCGAGCAATCTGAAACACACGCCAAGACTTGAGCGCGTGCATGTCGCGATACTGAAACATCACATTATACGCTTGATCCTTTCTGCAGCATGTGGACATGGTGAGTGCCCCATACTAGAAGGTGAATTCATGAAAGGCCTTTTATTGATGTCTCTACAAGATCTATCCAAACCCAAGAATAAAAACACTCATCCCACCGCTTTCGATCAGCTCAAGTTAGTGGAAGCTCAGCGTCGTCGTCGTCCCATCTCCGAAAACAAGCTTTTTCCTTCTTCACCTTTGCGCCAATGTCAAATCTGCTGGCTTCGAGACATGTCGTCTCTCGGCGAGATTGTGCTCGTTTGACGAAACAGACGTCATGGAAGCTGAAGATCCAGGACGAGCGTATCGAAGTGGTAAAGACATGACCCCAAGCTGGTGCTCCTCAGAAACAGATTGGAGCAAGCTCGATGATGCACTGTTGTACTCATCGCCACTGTCGTATTCTTCATCATCACTGCTATCACGATCTCCGAGAGAGCTCAGCTCATCCGCCAAGCTTGAATGACTTGTTTGTCGCCAAAGCCTCGCACTGAGTGGTAGCTCACGCTCCTCCTTGAGCAAGTCTAATATTGGTCCTCGTGCTGTCGCAGGTGTAGTAACCACAGCAGTTGTAGCAGTAGCGGGCGTGCGCGAAACTTCCAACTCAGCCTTGCGTCCCATGTCCTTTATACGACCAGCTTCGAATGCACCCTCTGGCAGTTGCGGTTTCTGGGCTGTGGAAGGCGTCCCAATTGCTGGGAGCTCAACGGTGAGAAGTGGCTCAGTGGCGAGATTGAAGCACTCCAGTGCATTTGCGTACTCTTTGTTCTTGTGAAAGAACATGCCATGCCAGAATGTGCAGCGAGCACGCAAGACACGAGGGACCGGGATCGCGAGAGAAGAACTGTTGTCGAGAAGAGTGCTAGTGCTGGAAATAGCAGCTATAGCAGCAGCGTTGTTGGAGGTCAAAATGGCGATTCGGGTTTGTAGTAGGAGTGCTTTGATACGGGTGACAAAGATATTGTGGTGAATGGCTAGAAAGGTAGATGTTAGTGACTTCGGCGTCTACTTGAAGAGGAAACAAACTTACTGTCTGCCATGGCTTTCATATTGAGATGGGAAGAGGTAGCCTCGTGATATTTGGTTTTTCTTCCCTGGCTTGCTCGTAGCTGATCGACTTCCTGCTTGAGTCTTTCATTTTCTTGGTGCATCTTGTATCTTGCAATGTCGTTCTCCATACTAGACTCTGAACTGGAATCAGGGAAGGCAACTGGGTTTGAATCTGCGATGTCCGGGACGTGGTCAGGCATGGTGAACCTTACAGCAGTTCTGTTTCGGGAATCTTCCTGAATTCTTTGCTTGTACAGACGTGGATATGGACTACGATCTCGAGTTCGTCCTCTGTTCTCCGAGACTGGGAGGATAGGATTGGAGGCTGTTGGTTGTGCCTGCATGGTACTTTTATACAGAATAGGAGTCGGAATGTAAGACACTGATTACAACGTGTCTATCCAGAAACATTGTCTCATCAGACTTGCAAAAAATACCTGGGTGGAGCACAATGTCTTTGTTTCTGACAGCATGTCTTACACGATCAAAGGAATGTCCTTTCTCATGCTTGCGAATATTGGGACCTCAGACAAAGAAAGCACAAAGAAGCATGATCAGTACATAAATGTGTTTCACCTTTCTTGACGACGTAGACAAACACAGAGGACGGCGAAGTCATCATAGACATGATATCTTCTCATGAACGCTTTGCTGTCAACTGGACAAAGGACAACAACCCGGCACTATGGCGTCACGAGTACACATCCATTTTTCGCTTCGGCTTCTGGCAGCAATGAATCAAAGAGCGATGGTGAGGTACCAGGTAAGCAGGAAAAGAAGATGCAGATCGAACAAAGGTGGTTTGTAGGAAACGTCTCATGTTCCACACAGCGGGAACGGAGGAATCACCTGCCACACGTTTTGTCATGTAACGATTACAAATGACTTCGTGTTTCAAAAGCCAAGTACTGGTTCCACTCATCTACCACAACCCCAATATCTGCTACACTAACTATCGAAAAATGTCCGCTCCCCCTGGTCAGCTCTCGAAAGAGGCCACGAAGCCCACTGATATCGTTGACATTCGTGCTGATCACCAAGACTTGTCCTTGAAACAAGCTATCCTCGATGGTTTGAATCCTGCAGACGGTGGAGAGAAACACCTTACTACTCTGCTGCTCTATGATGAGGCTGGTTTGAAGTTGTTCGAGGAGATTACCTATCTCGAAGAATACTATCCCACAAATGCAGAAATTGAAGTCCTTCAACAATATGCCAAGCAAATGGCTAAATGTATTCCTGACAATTCTATCCTTCTCGAGTTGGGCAGTGGGTGAGCGTCTACTACAGTGTATGGGAAGCCATGATACATAAGTGCTGATGAAATGGACAAGTAATCTCCGCAAGGTCAACATCCTGCTCAAAGCGCTTGATGAGGCAGGCAAACATGTGGACTACTACGCTCTGGATTTATCCTACGTTGAGCTAGAGCGCACTCTGTCCGCTGTACCGGATGGCACTTTTCAGCATGTTAAATGTCACGGTCTATATGGCACTTATGACGACGGTCTGGTGTGGCTGCAGCAGGACGACGTCAATTCCACGCCGAAGACTGTCCTGTCTCTAGGCTCAAGTATTGGCAACTTCCCCAGACCAGACGCTGCAGGCTTTCTGCACAACTTTGCAGAAGTGCTCAAAGGACCCAACGATACTCTACTCATTGGCTTGGACGGCTGCAAAGATGAAAGAAGAGTCTGGCATGCTTATAACGACAAAGAAGGCATCACACTAAGATTCTACCAAAATGGCTTACTCAATGCCAACAAGATTCTGGGCAAAGAAATCTTCATCCTAGATCAATGGGACATTGTCGGAGTCTACAATGTCGCACAGGGTCGACACGAGGCATTCATTACCCCGCTTCAGGACGTGATCATCGAAGGCGAGACCTGCCGCAAAGGCGAGAAGATTCGGATTGAAGAAGCGTACAAGTACAGCAACGAGGAAGCCAGGACACTCTGGCAATGTGCTGGAGTGACCGAGAAGCACAAATGGGCAAATGGACGAGTCGAATATGGTGAGTGCACATTACTAGTCATGACGTCGCCTACCCCGCATACGATACAGCGCATGGCACCGCCCTGATGATCACGAGAGATAAGCTTCAGGCACCATCTCGTCTCAAAATTAGTCTTTGATGATTCTTTCGCTAATATCAACACTTCTGCTTTAGCCATCCACATGTTGCAGAAGCGCAATCTCTACGCGTGCTCTCCCGAGCCGGCAATATATGCGCCAACTCCAGCGCCCAGCCAGGAAGACTGGAAGGAACTCTGGAAATTATGGGACACTGTCACACGACGAATGCTCCCCGATGAGGAACTTCTGGAGAAGCCGATCAAGCTCAGAAATGCATGTATCTTCTACCTCGGCCACATTCCGACCTTTTGCGACATGAAGATTGCGGATAACACGAACGGGAAGCATACAGAGCCTACATACTTCCCTAACATATTTGAGCGAGGCATTGATCCTGATGTCGACAACCCTGAGCAATGCCATGACCATAGCGAGATTCCTGATGAATGGCCACCATTGGACGAGATACTTACATTCCAAGGCCGAGTAAGAGATAGGATTCTAGGGCTATACAAGACTGGAGAGGCAGATACAGCCAAGGTCGCTAGAGTGCTATGGCTGGGTTATGAGCACGAAGCTATGCATCTGGAGACACTTCTCTACATGCTCATCCAGAGTGAGAAGACACTCCCACCTCCCGATTGTGCACGACCAAACTTTGAAGTCGAGGCTGAGCTGGCTGAGTCTGAAGCCGTTGAGAACGAATGGTTTACTATCCCAGAGCAAGATATCACGATCGGTCTAGACGATCCAGAAACCGAGAATGGACCTTCGAGACACTTCGGCTGGGACATTGAGAAGCCCGCTCGCAATACCCACGTCCACTCTTTCGCCGCTCGAGGCCGACCCATCACCAACGGCGAGTATGCCGAATACCTCGAGAAGACCAACAACAATAAGATCCCAGCATCCTGGTGCGAACAGTACACCAACGGGCACACCAACGGCACCACTACATCCGCCTACCTCAAGAACAAAACCATTCGCACCGTCTACGGCTTCATCCCTCTCTCCCTCGCCATGCACTGGCCAGTCGCTGCATCCTACGATGAACTGACAGCCTGTGCCGCCTACATGGGCGGTCGCATCCCCACCTTTGAGGAAACCCGCAGCATCTACAACTTTGTCGAAGTCAACAAGAAGCAGAAAGCAGCGCAATCGCTCAACAGTGGGATCCCAGCCGTGAACGGTCACCTCGTCAACGACGGTGTCACTGAGACACCTCCATCCAGCAACACCGATAAGAAGGTGGAGGTGGACCCTCGCAGCACATTCGTCGACCTGAGTGGCGCGAATGTTGGATTCCAGAGATGGGCTCCTATTGCTGTGACGGGTGAAGGAGGTAAGTTGGCCGGACAAGGAGAGATGGGCGGACTGTGGGAGTGGACTAGTACGCCGCTGAGGAGGCATGAAGGATTTGAGGAGATGCCGCTGTATCCTGCTTATTCTTGTGAGTTACTGCTGTTTCTGCTGCTTCTCTATTTCCGGCAGATTCATGCAAATTGAGAGGAGATTATGCTAACACTCTCTCAGCGGACTTCTTTGACGGAAAACACAATATCGTCCTAGGCGGATCTTGGGCAACTGTGCCTAGGATTGCGGGAAGGAAGAGTTTTGTGAATTGGTACCAGCGTAATTATTTGTATTGTTGGGCTGGTGCGAGATTGGTCAAGGACATTTGATCAGTGACAACGACGACGACATGGCAATTTTCCGTGTCATTTGCTTTGTCGTGGAGCAGTATTTGTTCACGTTGTTAGTATCTGTATAAACTATTACCACTGTCTTTTCTACTTTTGGCGGTCAAGTCAATTACATTGCTATCTCCTCTTGTCCTCGACTTGGCCCTCATTTCCCTCCCGATTAACAACTGGTTTTTGCTTTCGCTGTTCATAATGTTCGCTAACGACTTCACCTTCCACAGCACCATGCAGTACCAGTAAGTATCAGAAGATCAAGGATCGAGGCGAATACAATATGCGTGGGCAACGTCGTTGGATTTACATGTTGCTCGTTGTTTCGTGGACTTTACCGAGGCAGTGCTTGTGGTGTGTTCTGTTTGGATTTTGGTGAGTTCTTATGCTTCGGAAGGAAAGGAGATGCAAGTGTCTGAAATGGCTGTTTATGTCTTGCCTTGACTAGAGGAGGTGATTGATTTGGTGACAGTTCCAAATTTTCCACTCTTTCATTCCCTCTTCTTCGGCACTCAATACGTCCCTTGTGATATGGTATAGATCAATATCAGAACTCAATTCCGGTCACTGAGAAGTCACCTCCCTCATCAACAACAATTCTTGCCTTCGCCTGCTTCCCTCCTGACTCAAGCCTATGAACAGTTTTCGAGACCGCCTATTCCTTCGTCACTCTCCTCGCGACTAGATCATCCTCTCTGCCGATCCCATCAATTATAGAACTGGTATATCAGGATTTGGATGGCCATTTCATTGCTACTGGCGTGAGTTGTGTTTCTTTCCGGCAGCCTAGCATGACGACGTGATGTCATAGTAGGCTGACGGAAACGAGATAGGTCAGACATATTGAGGCGGAAAGGGGCGATACAGAATGGTGATGATGATGAGGCGTGCAGAGCCTGTTTGTTTGTGAAAGAGTTGAAGGAGCGCCGCTCATACGAGCGCAAAGTTGTGCCAGAATATCGCTTAGGTAGCGAGCTGAACAAGGTCAGAGCTTGCCTTTGTATCCTCATCAATGGAATGGTTGGATATTTGTGCTTTGTTGTGAAATGTTTTCAGGTACGTAAGACGGATCATGGAGATTTTGCTGCCTCTCTCATGCTTCAGAAGTCATCGTCACGTCGCCATCCTGTTCAGCTATCTCACTTTGAGCAGCGATTCCATCTTTCTCCTTCCGACTTTTCCCGCGCGTGCTCAAGTTACCAGTGACAGCCTTGAGGTGTTCAGGAACCTCGTGTCCATTTTTCAGGAAAGAGACTTTTATATTACGAGCCTTGTCCTTCAGCTGTACCTGGTTTCGATCCTTTAGTATGTCGGATATTGTCCCATTAGTCCCGTAAAGTGCCAGAATCTGCGACCAGTGCGGTCCACCTACTTTTTTGAGGCCGGATAAAAGTGCGACTTCTTCACCGAAGGTCCAGGGACGTGACCGTTTCTTACTTGCAGATGTTGGTAGAGTAGATGAAACGGCTTCCACAGGTGGTAGAGAGGTGGCAGATGGTTGTGTAGCATGCCAACTACCCAAGGCAACAGCAATGGCAGCAGTGCGTAGCTTGAGCTTTTCCTCTCCTGCTACGTCGGGACGGGGATAGGCCTCGATAGCTACGTTTGCACATTCCATGTCATTCTGTGAAGCTGTCGCACCCCAGTTAGGGTCGTCTTTGGCTTTTTTCAGTAGTTCGAGAAGGTGTGGTAGAGCCCGTTGAATGGCTTGATGCCACGTCTGGCCACCACGCAGGAGTTCAGCTGCTTGCTGGCTCATCTGTCCACTATCGTAGCGCTCGCGGACAAAGGTACACCTGTCAACAAGAAGTTGTTCTGCGTTGCTCAGATCCTCGTTGTCAGGCTTCTGTCTATGCCCGAGAACGTCTCGTGCATTCTGAGGAAAAGCCAATGAAAACAGAGTTTCTGAAAGATTGGGAAGATTTTCGAGTGTAAGTTCGAGCTTTAATGCGAAGTAAAGGTCGGCTTGCCAAAGAGTCAATTCTTCACTGGTAGGAGCGAAGATTTCGAGAAAGTGTTCATGGAGCTCGCGCAACTTGATGGTACTTTGCAACAGGACCATCGCAGCGAGAGCTAGGTTGTGTTTACGGAGGAATGAAGAATTCGCGCTGTTGAATAAGTCTTGCTGACGCAGATACGGCCACCAATCTGGCTCGGAAAGCTTGTAGGTTTTGCGAATGGATGAAAGGGCGCTGAAAAGAGCTGTATAGACTTGGTCAAGATCAGTACTAGTATTGTCGGTGATTTGGAGTAATGTCGTTTCGGATAGCATTGTCAGAAACTCCAGAATCTGATCAACCTAGGAGCGTGTCAGTTCTGCGACCAGCCAGGTTGTGACACGCAAGATCGTTCCCAGTCTAAGACTACTTTAGGCAGACATGGTTCTACTTACTACCTGCTCGAGTAACTTGAAACCTTGCCTTCGTAACCATGGCTTGAAATCGTTGGCTACAGGTTGAGTAGGAGGGGTATCGATTGAGGACGATATCGTGGAACTATGCTGCTGACTCCCAACTTGGCTCGTCACTAATGGATCGTCCATCGTACTTGACCAATCATTGCCATATGGTCTCAACAAATTCTCCAAAGCAGCGCTCGTGGTCGGCGCAAAGGTATCTGGTATGGTTTTGGAACCGTTCAGCTTTTCCATTGCTACGAAGTGCTGTTCTGGTAATACAGCCCATGGATCTGCTCGACTGTTTGCTCGACTGTTTACTCGACTGTCTACTCGACTGTCTGTTCTGCCACCATTTAGTAGTTCTTTGACGAAGCCCTACCAAGCTGAGAACGAAATCGAGACCGCACGCCGTTATCAGCTTCGAAACCAGACATTCGGGTATGATGGTGGCATCATAATAGCATGATCATATACTACAGCACCATTCATCAGGAATGACACAGTGGTCAGATGCTTGAGAACGAGAAAACGAGCAAGTTGGCTACACCAATGCATCGTGCTTACTAAGCGATCACGTGCTTCCAAATGCGGGGCCCAAAAACTTCTCTTAACTGAAACACATTTGAAACACCAACGACAAATTAACCATTAAATCCCGAGCCACCACAATGGAGGCCTTACTCTCGGCATGGCACGGCTTGCGGCTGCCACTGGTCGTCTTAGGATTTATACTGGTTGCGGGCATCCAGTTGAGGACTTACTACAACCGCCGTTCCTCTCACACTATTACACTGGAAGAAACAGTAATCGGGGAAAAGAAGCAGGACTCGAATACCTCAACAATGCCGAGAAAACCGGAAGAGGTACCGACATCCATAGAAACAACCCTGGTACCGAGCCAAACCTCAATAAACCCATTGAAGAGAAAGCTCAAGACAGCACCAAGACGAATCGTCGGCCGTCGGGCAACCTCCCCCAAGCAACAACGAAATATCATTGAACAAGTGCAGCCTCTCGTCTTCTTCTCCTCCCTGTCTGGCTCGACGGAGAAAGCAGCCACTGGTCTTGTAGCATCTTTGACCACTTCTCTACAAACTCCAACCAAGAACATACTCCCAGCAAAACTCCTCGATCTTTCTGACATCGACTACGACACATACTTTACCTCTCTACCAAAGGATGAGACCGACTCTGCAACTCCGCGCTATTTCTACCTTATTCTCGTGCCAACATACAATATCGATACATATCTCGACAACTTCCTGGAACACCTGCGAGAAACACATCATGACTTCCGTATTGATACAGCGCCTTTGCAGCAGATACTAGGCTATGCTGTGTTTGGATTTGGAGATACTACGAATTGGCCGACAGAGGAGCAAGGCTTCTGCTCACAAGCGATAGAGGTTGATAGGTGGATGGCAAGATTAACGGCGAAAAGACGTGCATATCCTGTTGGTATGGGTGACGTGAGCAAAGATGCAAAAGAAAGACTAGAAGACTGGAAAGAAGGAGTTCGTGATGTGGTGCTGGATCTTGCTAGTGGTAAAGCATTGGGTGAAGGTGCACCGGGTAGTGGAAACGCTGTGGAAAGTGACGAAGAAGACGTAGATGAGCTCTCCACAGAAGACAGGAAGAAGAAGCAAAAGGAAGATATGACAGATATGGAAGCTCTCGGCTCACTCATCGATAAACCGTCCTCCGAAACCATCATCCCCATTGACTTTACAACCTATACCTCTTCCTCCACGCCGTCCCTCCCCACGCCGGCCCCAAAAGCAATGGTCCCCACCAACTCTCCCACCTACACCGCCCTCACAAAACAAGGCTACACCATAATCGGCAGCCACTCGGGCGTCAAACTCTGCCGCTGGACAAAATCAGCATTACGTGGGCGAGGCTCCTGCTACAAATACTCCTTTTACGGCATCCAATCCCATCTCTGCATGGAAACAACCCCCTCCCTCTCCTGCTCGAACAAATGCGTCTTCTGCTGGCGCCACGGCACAAACCCCGTCGGCACAACCTGGCGCTGGCAAGTCGACCCACCCGACCTAATCTTCGCCGGCGCAAAAGAAGGCCATTACAAGAAAATCAAAATGATGCGCGGCGTGCCCGGCGTCCGCGCCGAGCGCTTCGAAGAAGCCATGCGCATCCGGCATTGCGCGCTTAGTCTTGTTGGCGAGCCGATTTTCTATCCGCATATTAATGAGTTCACGGCGATGTTGCATAACGAGCGCATCTCGACGTTTTTGGTTTGTAATGCGCAACATCCCGATCAATTACAAACGTTACAGAAGGTGACGCAACTGTATGTCTCCATTGACGCGTCCAATGCCGAGTCCCTCCGCCGTATAGACAGACCACTGCACCGCGACTTCTGGGAGAGGTTCACACGCTGTCTGGACATCATCCGGTCAAAGCGCTTCGAGCAACGCACCGTCTTCCGTCTAACACTAGTCAAAGGATTCAACATCGACGATGAAGCCGAAGGATACGCCGACTTGGTCGAGCGCGCCTTACCCTGTTTTGTGGAGGTCAAAGGCGTCACGTACTGTGGGACAAGTAGTGCCAGTGGTGCGGGCTTGACGATGCAGAATGTGCCTTTCTACGAGGAGGTGTGTGCGTTTGTGGAGGCTTTGGATCGGGCGCTCGAGAGGAGAGGGCTGGAGTATGGCATTGCGGCGGAGCATGCGCATAGTTGTTGTGTTTTGCTGGCTAGTAAGCGGTTTCATAAGACTGTTGCGACGACGACGACGTCAACGATTGGAGGAGCAGACACAACAGCAATGGAAGGCTCAGATGCAACAACAGCACTAGCAACCACCCAACCCAAACAATGGCACACACAAATCGACTACACCGCCTTCTTCCGCCTCCTCGAGTCCGGGCAACCATTCAGCGCAGAAGACTATTGTGCTCCAACACCAGAATGGGCTCTATGGGGCTCAGGCGGCTTCGATCCGCGCGACGTCAGGGTAAAGAAGAAGGGGAAACAAGCGGATGATAAGGGTAAGGGGATCGGTGAGTTGGAGAGTGAGAGGCGAGCGGCGGAAAGGGAGAGTCAGGCTGTTGTCGAGGAGAAGATTGAAGGTGCTAGTGTACTGGTGGAGGTTGATGCGCATAGGGATGGACGTGGTGAGGATGTGGTTAGGACGACTACTTGGTAGTCAGAGGAGGAGATGAAGGAGCAAGACGATGAAAGTACGTTTTGAATTTGAGGGTCATTCATTTGCAATATGTGCGGCTTCATCTGCAGATCAAAGCGTATGTGCAGACCAATTGTCCATCTGTGATCTCTGAATGTCTCAAGAAATCTGTGCGCTCTGCTCTACGTAATACTCTCATCCTTCACTAATGGTGTTGGCGAAGGTGTGCTGACGTGCATCTTCAAACGTTGAGTCCTTGTGCTCCGTCCCGTAGTCAAAGAGCTTACCTCGAGCCTTTTGCTCCTTCTGTATCCCTGGTGTCTGTTCGTGATCGAGTAGCAGGTTTCTCCCGTTGCACAATCTGCTGCAGAGTCCTTCTCGATCGGCGCTGCGTGCTCAAGAAAATCATTTGTATGGAGCGGCATCATTCATGTCGCTTCGGTATCCTCCTCTTTCGTCCTTTTATTGCGTGTGATATGTTGAAGACTCAATCGATCAATCGATAATGATAGCACCATCATCCTCATCCCCGAGAACCAGTGCCTCGATTTTCGAATTCCCGCTCATCATCTGACTGTCTCCACTCTCACCCACAACCTTCTCTTTCTTACTGACTTTAGCCGCAATGCCATCAGCATCAGCGCCAGAATCCTCTCGCTCTCGCTTGCGTTTCGTGCCAACGGCGGCAGCTTCAGGAATCGACACCTCTCCATCACCATGAGCATGACCATTTGTGCCGTTCTGCTGCTCTACGACGGCCACTGTCTTCCTTGGGATATCTAGCTCTTCAGCCAGGAGAACAGGTTTCTCGTCCTCTGCAATCTCTTTCGTCGATGTCGACAAAACGAGATTCACTCTTGTGTCTTCATCACCCTCATCCATGACGGTCAAGAATGTACTGCCATTCACTCCCAAATCCTTCAAGCGTTTGGACAAGTTATCTTCGAAATCTGGATCGTACAGCCCTCCTGCATCGCTGCTGATGCTGAACTCTTCATAGCCCAGCTGCTGCTTTAGTAGTTCAACCACATCTGCCAACGTAGCACGGTTCAGGTCGATCTCGATGCGTGCATGACAAACGCCACAAACGGGACAATTCGGTTTCGGAGCTGAGAGAGGTTCGCTTGAGATGACGCGGTCAGTGGAGCGAGTAAGGAAGACCATGCGTGCGTGTGCGTAGTCAGAGCGGAGGACTTTAAATGCTTGGAGGACGCAGAGACCGGCTGTCATGGCGTTTGTAGTGGCAATAGCTGGGATGATGTTGCCTGCCATCTGCTTGATATCGAATTCTGATTTCCGCTCAATGTCAAAGATGATTGAGCGTAGATTCGACGTTGCTGCCACGAAATCGAGCGTATCCTTGTCGTCCTTGTCAAATGATAACACTGGCGGTGCAGCAGAGCTTGAGCTTGCCGCAGCTTCTGACCGCAATTGGTCCAATCGAAAGCTTAGCTTTTTCAGACTCGTCGAGAAGACTGCGAAGTTTTCTGCTAACGACCACACCACTTGATCTTGCGCTGCCGTGTCCGGATCCACTGTCGCTACATGATGCAATATCTCGTCGAAATTTAATGCATCAGGTTTCCGCCTTGTCTTCCACATGTCCTCCATACTTCGCAGACGATTTATGTCCTCTGTAAAAACCTTTTCGAACACCTTTCGTGGAAACTCCTCTGATCCCATGCTTGCTCGTATCTGCTTCAACGCTTGTGCTTCTTTCTTTAATTGCTCTATCTCTCCTGCATTCTCTGTGCTGTCCTGTGCTAAATTCAGCTCCGGAGAGTCATCTTCACTCGTGCCGAAGATCTCTGCAAACAAATAGCTCTTTGCCCAAACGATGCAGTGGATAGGCTGGCTCGGCGTACTTCTGATCGTGCAAACCGGGAAGGTCTTGGGTGTTTCTTTCTCATTACAATCGTAGCACTCAGTTTGCCCACGCTTGATCACTTGAACTTGTCCGTTGAATCCAGTAGTACCGCTCTCGATTAAGGGGATGTCAGCAGCTAAGCACATCTTGTTGACATGGCGGCGTGCATCTAAGTTGTCGAGGGCATTGAAGACCAAGGTGAACGTGCGGAACCAGTCGATGTTGAACTGAGGATCTTTGATGTTTGCGTGATGTGCGATAATCTTGACATTCGGATTGAATCTTTGTGCTGCTTCACGAGCCACCAGTGCCTTTGACTTCTTGATATGTTCGTGACGGAAGAGGAACTGGCGGTTGAGGTTGCTGAGATCGATTGTGTCGAGATCGACTATGTGAACTTCGCCAAAGCCTGTGAGAACGAGGTTTTTGAGCAACTCGCATCCGATACCTCCAGCTCCAACCATCAACACTCGCGACTACAGTAGATGGCACATTAGTTTTGCGCCGGAGCAGATTCTTGAACAATCCATGTACCTCTTTGATGCGAGTTTGAAGTAAGCCCAAGCTCTGTTTTGTGTAGCGATCGCGCATCATTCTGAACAATGTAGGATGATGAATGAGAGCCTCAGTACAAAGAGTGACGCTGAGTTTTGGATCCGAGATACGGGAGGGGAGGGGGGAATGATGTTGTTACGAAGCCATCGAGGTGGTCGTTGGGAGGGTTGATGGTCTGTAGATTTGAGAGCGAGATGAGAGTGAATTGTGAAGTCTGACGCAGACTCCCTTTCACTTTGATTGATTGATGACCTCACGTGACCCGTGTTTCATGTTCGTTTTGAGCAGGGTAGGAAGGCCGTGCTGAAACACAATTCAAACAACCTGAACCAACCAACGACACGATCTAAACTTCTTGTTCTGCCTTGTGCGCAGTCCCGATCTCGATCTCCATCATGTCCTCCGCTGATGCACCTCCAACATCACCACCCCCTGCATCACCAGCAGCTGACGTCGACACAAATCTCGAGGTCAACGACAACATAGACGAAGACAACGAAACCGCTCCCATCGAACCCACCTTGCCCCCCATGGACAACTCTAAGGACGCTCCAGATGTAACAGACGCAGCAGTAAATGTCGACGCAAAGGCCGAAGAAAATCTTCGCCCCGAGATAGTCGAGCCACGCATCCCAGCCAAGAAAGATGCCACACTACGCGAATTCCTAGGAAAGATGGATGACTACGCTCCAATTGTACACTCATTCATCCCCCTATCTCAGCATCGTTGAGCTAAACCGCCTCCCAGATCCCAGACGCAGTAACAGCGCACTACCTCACCCTCGCCGGCCTCCCACCACCCCCAGAAACACCACTCCCCTTAGCACGTCTCCTCGCGCTCGCAACTCAAAAATTCATCGCCGACATTGCCGCCGACGCCTATCAGTACGCTCGCATCCGTACAGGACATACGACCTCCAACACTGCAGCCGCCAACGCCGCTTCATTGGCCGGTCTACCTGGTGGTGTGGGCATACCGGGGATGCCTGGCGCTATGCCCGAAGTCGGTGGAGCTGGTGGGAGCAAAGGCAAGGACGCAAAGGGCGTGCAGCTGGGTGTGCAGAGGCCTGGGTATGGAGGGGGTGGACAGGGTGGGCAGGGACAGGGCAGGACTGTGTTGACGATGGAGGATTTGGGGTGTGCGGTTGGGGAGTATGGTGTTAATGTCAAGCGGGGCGAGTTTTATCGCTGAATGGAAGATTCGCCAAGGAGTCGAAGAGGATGCGAACGTGGCATACCTGGTTTGAAGCTATCTAAACCGCACCGCAAACATTCTCATACAACATCGGCAGCAGGATTCAACGCTACGATGGTTAGAAGAGAGATATTCTGGACGACTCGTCCCAAAACAGTCACCGAAAAATACTGTGGACAACTGGACCAGCTTTCATGACCAGAGCATGACAAGCATTATACACACCAGCAAGCGCTAATATGAGTACGACCATAATCACAACACAACTATGCAGACCGAGTCGGACTTATGCGGGACCAAAACGCCCTCACTTTGACGACACCCAGCTTCAGTGGTGAACTCAGCTGTGACGAAGTCGGCAATATGTGACAACAAGTCAGGACACGACTGCGAAGCGACAATCACTTATTGTAGGAAGGTTAAGTGCGCATCACCTCTGAGCTGAGCTCAGACACATTAGATCAAGGAGTATTACCACGAAGCTATCTCGTGACCTATGTAGAAGCACGAATGCATAACGAAGAAGATGATGTGGATCTCGGACGAATAGGAAAATGACTTTGATAACACATCGAGACAGACGACCAACTACCCTTATTTACAAGATCACTTCATGGTTCTCGTCCTTCATCACGTCCGTAATTGCAGTCCAGGATACCTTGTGGCCATTTTCAAAACTCGACTCAACTGCCTCATCCTCTTTGGCATACCTTCCACATGAAGCACACAAGCTACCACGACCACCCGAAGGCCAAGAGTTCTGAAACCGTATCAGCGAGTTGCTTTATTGCGTCATGATCAGGTTGTAGTTCTCTCTGCTTCTCTTCTTGATCGAACTCCACCTCCACCTCAACTGAACACTTCTCTCCCTCTTACCTATGTCATATGTCCCATGCCGAGCACGATATTACAACCACATTAGCACGTGGTGATGCTCGAGCTCAGGACGCTTTGCCCACATCAATGTATGGCTAGTGCTGCAGTGCGATGGAAGGGATGCTGGGTTAATGCTAGGGGAAGAAGGATGCGGGAGTGGCGATCGAGATGGTCTAGCATAGGGAAATGAGAGAGAAGTGTATAGTCAGGATACATGCAGGAACTCTTGTAACCTGAACCGACGCGTCTGATATATCTTCTGGAGCGGGTGGTGTGGAGTGGAGTGAGATGGGAATTCCACAGCATATGAATGGGATGTGTCGCAATTGAGAGACGAGAAGAGGAACACGCTATTGCATACCACAAGCCCTGGAGATACAGTCACTTAGCGTTGTCCTCTACCATATGACTTCCGGTTAGTCCACTGATCAATCGCCACTGCAGGTGTAGCTACGAAAGGTAGTGAGCTTGAAGCGGCAACTTGATTTCGGGAAGAGGATGGCAGTGGTGTTTCGCTTTTGTTGAGCAGCTACGAGAGGAACAGGCGAAGATTACAACATCTCAAGCTGGAGGGAGATCATGACTTCTTGCTGAGGACACTGGAATGAGAGGAAAACGTCTGTGCTTTCACAGTCTAGCGATAATAAAACTCGATATCTAGTCTGAACACGTTACGTCATGTCGTTGATGCATGTCTACAATCTAGTATATACTCACACCACCACATCCAACACCTTCACGCCACAGACCCCTGTCCATGTACACCTCTCTTCTTAACCGCCCTGCAAGCCACCAAAGTCCCATTCCTGCCCTGCACCCTCCCCGTCTCAACAACAATGAACCTCGTGAAATCCTTACTCAACCAATAACTACTATGCGCGCCAAGCATCGTCAAATACTGGAACTCCAGCGCACCACCTCCAGCTCGCAAGAAGTAATCAACACTTCCATTATCATTCAACAATTGAAACCTTTTCTCCGCCAGCTCTTCTCGCGTGAAATTGTGCGTTTCGAGCTCAACATTCGATGGTAGTCGGGCCGGGAGGGAAGGTTTATCGAAGGTGGAAGTGTTGGAAGAAGACGGTGAGCGCGTCTTGCTGAGCGGATTGGAGAAGGCAAACCAAGAGGTTGTGGTACTTGGGATTTTGGTTGATTTGAGGGCGGCGGCGTGGGTTGTGTCGACTGTTGGATTTAGTTTGAGAGCGACGGGGTCGTAGGGATGGATGATGTTGTAGATGTTGTTGACTGCTAGACAGCCGTAAGTGCCTTGGTCTGCTGCGACGCCGGGCGTGTAGTCCATACTTTCGATGCCCGGTTTGTTCACGTTTCTGCGAGGGATTATGTTGGCTTGTTTCAGCATGAGGAACAAGCCGGCAGGCGAGCCGCAGAGGTAGAGATTGTGAGTGCGGAAGGAGAAGTGGTCGTGGTGAGAGGCTTCTTTTGCTAGAGCGAGGGAAGTGGGAGTTGTTGTAGTAGGCTGTTTGGAGAGTATGTCTATTGCCATGACACTTCCGAGACTGTGGGCGATGAGATGGACACGACCGTATTGCTCGAAGCCGGGGTTGTTCAAGCACCATAATCGATAGACTTTGTTTGCTTCTTTTGTGACTGCTGTTATCATGCTTTGCTGGTGGTGGGAGAGGTAGTATGGAATATCCAGCATGACGTCGCTGATGATTCCACGAACTGATGGTAAAGTGTCAGGTACGATGTCTGGAAGTGAATAGTGATTCTCCATATCATCTTCATTCTCGTCACGGTAACCTCCTTCCTCGAATTTGAGGGTGGAGCGCCAATTCACAGGTAGTACCATGATACCGCCAGCATCTGGGCTCAGATGGGCTTTGACAGAGTCACTACCAAGCTCAACATTGACCTCGCGACGAAAGCCATTCATCGCATGAGTGAAGTGAAAGCTCTCCAATCTTTCAGATAGCTTTTGTCCAATACCATGAATAACAAGAATAAGATCTGTAACTTGTGGTCGCTCAGCTTTCGATAGTGCTGGATCTGACTTGAGCCGTGCTGCTCCTGGCCTTCCAGCTTGAGAGGTCGATACACCTTGTTGTGCTGAAACAACTTTTCTTCCTCCCTTGACGGGATTCAATTTGTCCCAGGTTTCCTGGACAAAACCTCTAACAACTGGTATACCAATGTTGTGACCTCTTCTAATATAGTTAGCTAGTGGCCTTCGAGCGTAGTAAGCCGAAGGCTGCAGATTTGGTCGCAAGATGTAAGCCTGTTTAGCATTTGCATATATAATGCCAGACCGGAGGTAGAGCTTGGAAATGCCATCTCGGCCAAAGTTGAGACTACCAGTTGCTTTTGTATCCAAGTCTGCGCCGATAGTTGCATCAATGATATCGCAAGCCATATTCAACGTTTCCTGTCTCTTTTCCTCTGGTGTGGACTCGTCTGAAGGCTTTGCTGTACTCATTGCGGTACTAGGGCGACTCTCGATGTCTGCATGCCATAATGGATGCAAAATTTTTTCCTCCCCAGCAGCTCCTGCCTCAATCGCGCTATTGAGTTGATCTTGCCACGTGTTTGTCCAAGCTTGTAACGATAGATAGCCAGACTCGAGCAGGTTTGCAATATCAACTTCTACAGGAAGCATGTTATCTGCGTAGAACCACGTCCCTCGAATAACGGTAGCTATATCATTGACAGGATCCCAATAGATGGGCTCCATCATCATCTTGGGCATGACTACGTGATGCAGCCTTGAGACACCAACTGGAACCTTCAACTCAGGCTCTGCTGGAGTTCTAGGAGGTGTTACAGATGCAGATACCTCCGAGGTCTCTTTGTCGAAGTTCATACTACTCTGTTCCGAGACCGACGGAATCTTCTTGCGACTTGGAGCTCGAAGGAATGGCATGCCAGTAATTCCATCAGAACCTCCATCCCCAACCACACCATCATTCAGACTGGGATCAAGCATAGTCAAAGAAGGTCGAATACTGGCTTTCGAGGCAGCTCTAGCGCGTCCAACACTAGCTGCAGAAAGTTCTGTGCCGAGTGATGTCCCTGGGGAGCCGACAATAGGGCCACTTCCTTGTCTACTCCTCGAACGACTGACATCTCTCGGCCACGTTCTCGACTCTTGGACACTATATTGGCCACTATATTGGCCACTACGTTTGCGCTCGTCCTGAACACCAAGTGCTCTCTTTGCCGCCACCTTCTCCGAATCCCTGTCCTCACGATACTTTGCCAATTTCTGGCGTAATCCAAACCATGCCTGGTCTAGCTGCGTGCTGTCATATTCCGAAAATGGCCTCGGAGCAAGTTTAGATGGAACCGAAGTACTTGTAGTTGGTGGTGGCACTGGGGAAAGGGGGTCATCTATGGGTAGTGGTGAGGCATAGAAGTAGCGGACATTCAAGTGTGGAGGTTTGTTTATTTCGTCACTTTCTCGCGCAAAGCGATGACGGCGGGAGGACGTGTTCATGGGCAGTCTCGGACCACGTCTGCTCTATGGGTTTTTCTGCTCGTTAGATTTATATTGTAGAACATAACGAGCTGTGAGAGTAGATGGTGCATCAATATCTGATAAACATCGTGAGTGTCCTAGAGATTGGAATGTAAAACACACGTGAAACACCGTTGTCTCGAGATGACGTCTTGTCATTGCAATACATCACCTTACACGACGAAGCTTTGATACCTTCATTAACACTACATTTGATCACGCTCTTCCTCTACATTAATTAACCTGCTCCTCCTCCTCCTTCTCCAACTCACAATGTCTCAACACGAACTCAACAGCGCCCGCCAACCTCTCCTCAACACCACTCCAACCTCCATCCGCAATGCCACCTTCTTCCTAAAACCATTCTACATCGCCGAGGCATCCATGAACTTCTTCGGCGGCACGATAAGTACGTCCCACCAAACCAGCCACATCATATTCCACCCTAGACTAATAATCCTGTCCTCTAGTGATCCTCTTCAGCCGTCAAATCCTCTCCGCCATGTCCACCCCAAAACTAACCTACCCCCTCACGCCCACAACAACACCCTCAACAACTTCCATCCAACTAGTCCAATGGCTCGGTGGCCTCACCTTCGCCCTCTCCGCCCCTCTCCTCACAGCCTGCCGGTCCACCGCCGACGCGCAAGAAAGACGGGCGTCATACATCACGCTAGCCACGGGCGAGGTATTTCTCATCGCCGTCATGGCTTTACAGATGGTTATGGGGGGCAATGGAGCGCTAGGACAGCAAGGGGATGATCAGGGCGGGTTGACGGTTAAGGCGTTGGGGATTTGTGCTGGCGTGCTGGCGGCGACTGTGCTGCCCAGGGGGTGGGTGTTGTGGGCGAAGAAGGGCTGGTTTGAGGATGTTGATGAGGCGAGGGAGGGGAGGCCGAAGAGTCGTGCTAGCTAGCTAGCTGAGTACTATAATTGGTATATCTAACTAATCTAATCATATCGACAATCTTAAGATCGTGTCTAGAGGGTTTTATCCTGTTTCCGCTTTGGCTTCAATCAACCAGTAGCTTCCTTCTACCCCTCAACGCCAGGACCACCCAACACGCCCCTCCCAAACCACTCCGCCACAGTCTTGAAGCCATCTTTACTTCTCGCCAATTGCTCCTGAAACAGCTCATGTCTCCCTCTTGCCTCAACCTGCGCCCTCCTAATTGCCCTCACAGTCGCATTGCCGGGAGCACATATAGGACACTCCACCGTATCCACAGTCTCATCCTCAGTGTTATGATCCGCAGATGAAGTGTTCAGACAGCGTTGGTGAAAGGAGTGTTTACACATAAAGTGCACTATTGGCATGTCAAGCGCATACCCGCACGCACTACAGCGTTGTGCGGTGAAGAAAGCAGGTTTAGTTTGAAGGTCTTCGAGCTCGGCGCGTTTGATAGCGGTGTCAGCGCGGTAGGTGGAGATGACACGGCGATTCTGTAGATCTCACATCAGCATACTGTCGTGGAAACAAGACTAATAACACAACGACGACTCACGGCTGCGATTTCTTCGCGTTCCCGACCAATGCTTTCCATGAGATATCGTTTCACCAAGCCCATAGTCGCTACTGCATTACCGCTAAGTGTCTGAATGACCTGCAGAGGTGCCATGAGACCTTCTTCGTCGATCCGTCGGAGGACTCTATCGAACTCATCTCCAGCTTCTGCGAGAATCTGAGGACTCGATACGAAATAGGCCAATGCTGCTGGGTAGAGTTGAGGTTCTTCCGGGCCGTACTTGTTGAGTGCACGAATAGCGCCTGTGGTGTCCTTGGCGGATGTGTAGGAGCGGAAGATGTCGAGGTGGAGGTTTTGGTGCTCGCGGACGAGTGTTGTGCCGGTTGTGAAGCGGGAGAGGTCGGAGAGGAGGAGGACGTTGGATGTTGCGATGGGGATCTGGAGAGTGAAGTTAGTAAGGTGAATGAAAGAGTAGTGTTGCTGATTTACCTCGTTGCCTTCGATGAGCTTCTGCGCTTTAGTCTCCCACGTCCTCTTCTCTTCACCAGATTGCTGGTTTGCGTTTCGCAGGTACATCTCGAATAGTGTAGTATAAATGTCGGTTCGATCTTCCTTCGCTAGATTATCCGTCTTGACCAAGGCCTCGAGAAACTCTATAAATTCCTTGGGATGGTCGACAAAGGCAGAGAAAGCGCTTCGTGGTTTCGGGATATCATATTTGGGTGGAGGCTCAGTGTCATCGACCGACTCCACCACTCTTGTCTCGGTTTTCTCGCCCGCTTTGTTGCTATTGGTATCGCTCATACTCATGTAAGGAAGTGGCAGTAGTGCTGCCAGGTTCTGTACTGCAGAAGATGCAGTAGACACAAACCCACCACTTTGCACTTGGTTGGCAGGTATCGTGGTAACAACAACGGCATCTTTCTTTGGACGAAATCGTCCCGTATAGTAGTCGATGAAAATCTGTGTAGTATCCTCTGAACAGTGCTCTAACAATACCGTAGCATACTTTGAGAAATTGTCAAAAGCTGATTGAGGTTGCAACCGCCAAACATAGGCCAATGCCTCTGCGTACTTCTTTGAATCTTCAATTAGGATAGAAACGACGAGATCGTGTTCGGAGTACTTTCGAGCAAGATATGCTGCCTGGTCAAAATAGCCACCTTGCCTACACATCGATATTGCTGTGTCCATGTCAAACCGTTGCTCGCCTGGAGCTTTGATAAAAGCCTCTAGCTTGTCCACATCCTTGAGCTTAGCATAACAGTTTAGTAACAATATCGTGTAGTCTGATGTTGCTTTGTTGTGCTCATGTAGCTCTTCTAGATAGTCGACCAGATTATGTATTCGTTGAGTGTCCAGATACTTTCTGATAACCACGGAAGGCTCGGTATTTTCGATTGCTCGCAGGTACTGCTGCATAGCAGTGTCGTAATCCTTCTTCTGATAGAGGTAATCTCCGTACTTCCTAAAGATTACGTTTTGTTGTGCTTGATCAACACCAACACGTTGAGCGAGTTGAATAGCAAGGACATAAAGATTTCGCTGGAATAGCATTTCGAATTTTTGCTGCAATGGCTTCTCATGATACCTGAATAGTTTTCCATCCAAAGTCAGAGCAAACAGATTGCCCCACTCCGCAAAGCAAGTCTTGATAAGAGATGGCAGTGGTTCGGTATGGGCGATGAAATGGAAATCCATGTTTAATATCGTCAATGTAGATGTCTTGTTGAAATTAGTGCCTGGACTTGCACCGTACGAGCCTAGCGTAGTCTTCGATAACGACGCTGTTGCTGTGGGATATACGATAGCAATGTAGTCGTGATATGTGGTGATGAGCGTCTTTTGTCCATCGACATTGTGAACCGACCCTCTACCATGAAGGCCGTAGTAGTATATTGCATCATTTCTCGCTACCACGACGTCGTGAGTGGCTGGGTCAATAGTCATACAGCTGACGGCACATCCAACGTCATCTAGCGTTCGCGCAGGCTGTCCCTGACCACGGCCAGATATGACCAGGATGAGTATTCTCGCCGTGGTAGCAATGTACAACGCGGTGACATTGCCCTCGCGGAATTGTATACCTGTGATAGGTTCGTCGGACTCAAAAACTGTGCGTTGTTTGGCGCCTCTATCGTGTATGAGATCGCCTCGAATCACAGTGACTGCTCCATTCGCGAAACCTACTGCAAGCTGCGAGAGGTCATCGAGAGCCGCAAAGGCAGAGATTGGAAACTGTTTACGGCCATTTTGGATCACGAGACTCGATTGGCATCGTGGTACACCTGTCTTCTTCTCAAGTTTGTCCAGCGCCCATACCTTCAGTGTTGGCTCGCTGGTGAGCGTCTCGGCAATTGTGACAAGTAATGAGGTGCCAGCAACTTGCTTCATATGGGTGATGGAGCCAGCTTCATGAGCTTGGAACGTCCGAGTGACCTTGAAGAGTTTGTTGAGCACGCGTATGGTACCATCATCGCTGCCGAGAAAGAGGCTGTCGCCTCCGGAGCAGATGCAGCTGATATTGCCTTGCTAAGTATCGATCAGTATGTAGAGGCCATATTGAAACGATCGTCAACATACACTAAACAGACTTTCACTCTCAGCATCTGGAAAAGTCACCTCTTCGGCGTCAAAGAACCTGAAAGCAGGCCACTAATAGCATCATCAGATTGAGTTGAGCACTGCACAAATATACGTGGACTGACGGAGGTCAACGCCATGCTGGCTGCCGTTCTTTCTGGGCGCTTTTTCAGCAGTCACATCAATATAAAACCTCAAGGGCTATTGTCATCGCACGAAACCACTCCTTCCCAGACGATTCAATGACAGTTCTGATTGTGAGACGTTCATAGACGGCATTTTCACGGCTAAATTCTAATGTTTAAGAGGTGTTTCACAATTAATGATTAGTCGTGGCTGGGCGAAAGAGTACCCCGAGGCCACATCATCCTGTAGCATTCCATTTTCACTTTCTGCCTTGTCTCACACTCGCATCCTCCAGCAAGAACGTCTTTAACGCACATCTTAAGCAAGGCAATGGCGAGGTTTGTCATATACCGACTATTACCACAACCATAATACGCCAGAGAGACCTTGTCCCATTGCATCATCTCCAGCACTACCAGTGCGGCGATAGGAGCATCTATCCGTCATGTCGCTCCAGAACCGCTGCGAAGAGCTCGCAAACCCCAACATCGGCAACCTCGTTCTGTCCATGTAAGTCAGATCCAGCCTTCCTCAATATCGATCCACAGGAACTAACCTCGACTCCAGCCTCCTCCTCGTAGGCATGATCATCTCCTACCTCCCACAACACATCAAGATCTGTCTCCGCCGTTCCTCAGAAGGCCTCTCGCCATACTACATCCTGCTCGGCACTACATCCGGAACATGCGCAATAGCAAATATCTTGGTTCTTCCTACAAGTCGGCAAGATATGGACTGCTGCAAGGTCATTGGGCCAATGGCCTGTACGGCTGGGTTGTTGGGTATAGCTCAGATTGGCATGCAGTGGGCTTGCTTTTTCCTTATGTACGTTAAGGCCATCATGTGCACATAAAGCGCCATGTCTAAACGACAACATAGTACCCTCCTCTTCCTTGCATTCACACCCCGGCCAGGCACCACCACCACTCAATCCACCAACTCAGCTTCAGTCCAGCAACCACCCTCCCTTCGCACAGCCATAACCGTCGTCACCCTCTGCATCCTCCACTTCCTGCTCACCTTCCTCATCTCCATCATCTTCCTCGCCCGCTACCCCTCGCATCTCGGCACCTGGGCCAACACTCTCGGTCTCCTCTGCACAATCCTAGCCTCAATCCAATACCTGCCTCAAATCTACACAACCTACCGCCTCAAACACATCGGCAGTCTCAGCATCGGCACCATGGTGATACAAACGCCCGGCGCGTTCATACTAGCGACCAGTTTGGCGGTGCGCTTGGGCAAGGAGGGCTGGTCGGCTTGGTTGGTTTATGTGGTTACCGGGGTGTTGCAGGGGTGTTTGCTGGTTATGGCTGTTGTATTTGAGCGGAGGGAGAGAAGGAGAAAGAGGGAGGAGGGTGTTGATGGGGTGTGGACCGAGACGGATTTGCGTGGTGATGGTGATGAAGTGGGAGGTAATGGACGGGTAGACGACGAAAATACACCACTGTTACAGGAACGACAGAGACAAACACAAACACAAACACAAATACCCCAGCTGGGTCTCGATGGGCAACCAAGCTCACCTTTAGCAAGCGCAACATACGCAGAGGTATACAACGAACCGAGTACAAATAGTACACCCAGCCCAAGCGCACCAGTCAACGTACAACAACGAAGAAATAGTGGTCAAGATGAACAAGAAGAGCAGGCCGCCACAGATGGAAATATTGCAGGCCGTCGAGATTCGAAATGGCGATGGCAGAAGGGTGATTTTAGTTATAAAGTCTGGTGAAGCTGAGGATGACCTCTTCACGTAACACAGACGTCAAGATACGCCGGTCGTCCCGAAGAAACCTAGATACACTGGCCGCCCACCCAACCCCGCCGCAGCTGGCCACTAAGCTCACCTTTGGCGAGCGCAACATATACAGAGGTAACAACGAACCAAGTACAAACAGTACACCAAATTCGAGCGCACCAGTCGATGTGCAACAACGAAGAAATTGTGTTCAGGATGAGGAAGAGCAAGCTGCAGATGAGAACACAAATACAGGCCGTCGTGATTCGAAATGGCGATGGCAGAAAGGCGATTTTAGTTATAAAGTTTGGTGACGGAGGGGTTGCATCATGTTACGAGTATTGGGATTGAAGCTCTGAAATGCTTTCATGAATTGGGCAACGGGCATTGGCGTTCGAGTAGGTTTGCGTTTTTTAGAGATACCCCCTTCCTTTCATTAGGTAGTCTGCGACCAATATAATATTGAAGAGCGTTTTGGTGTTTTGACGACGCCGTTCGACTCTCTACCGATCCTTGTGTTCACAAAGAATCAGTCATCACGCTTTCATTTGTCGTGCCCAAAGATCTCAAAGTCGAGATCTATGGAGAAAGTACTATACAAGAGTCTGTTATGTCCCTATTCTCCTTCCTCTGTGTGGTCTCCGCATGACATATCTCATCACATCTTCACAGCCCAATTGCAATTTCTATCCTGATACCCCAGTACACGTTCATAATGATGCATCACACTTTGTCCCTTTGAAAAACGCCTTACACCTCCCCTTGTTCCAGTAATACGCCAGGAGCATTGTTCTTTTCCTTATACAGCGCGCTCGTCCCATGTGTTGACGTTCTCAACAAGCACATCCATTGTTATCTTGTGAGGGACTCGGGTTGATATTCACATCAATCACTAACAGGCCGTAAGCATACGTCTCATTCTCTCCATTTCACAACACCACTTACTCTGACTAGCAGCCTGCTGCTGTGCACCCTCACCCTCCATCCCCGGCAATGCCTGCGCAATCCTCTTGAACAACGTCTTCACATTATGTCCCGCCTTCGCACTCGTCTCAATAAACATCAATCCATTCTTCTTCGCCTCTTCCTCGCCCTGCGCCGTCGTCACCTCCCTCTTATCATTCAAATCCGTCTTGTTCCCCACCAACACAATGATTACATCTGACCCTCTCTCCCCTCTCACATCATCGACCCATTTCCGGGTTTGCGCGAAGGACTTTGCGTTGGAGATGTCGTACACGACGACGGCGACGGAAGAGTCGCGGATGTAGGAGGGGATCAGCGAGCGAAAACGTTCTTGGCCGGCCGTGTCCCAGAGTTGGAGGCGCACGGTGCGGTCTTCGAGGTACATTGTTTTGGAGAGAAAGTCGATGCCGATTGTGGCTTGGTACATGTTGTCGAAGGAGTCGTACATGAAGCGGGTGATGAGGGAGGTCTTGCCCACTTGGTTGGTGTCAGTATGTTAATGAGATGATACAGGGTTCCGAGATGGCTTACCACTCTGCTCGCCGAGGAAAACAAGTCTAGATAGCGTTAGCTAGGGAAAGCTAGACCACCATGACAGACAGATAGACGTACTTGAACTTCTTTAGGGGATTCGAGTAAGTCGACCCAATTGTTGATTGTGCCATTGTGATGGAGAAATCAGAGTGTTTATTCCGGGCAAGCGAAAAGACAGAAGAAGAAGAGCTGCGAATGATACGAGAGCGACAGTCGGTAGGTTATCGAAGACTGCGCGATAACGAGAGGATGGTGGTGTTGTTGTTGACTGTTTCACATCAGACGGTGGCTTGGTGGAGTCGAACTGATTGAAGGGGCCAAACGTCGATGCGGGGAAGGTGGACTCGAAGAAAAGTTTCAAAAGTGTTTTACATTTTACAACAACAACAACAACAACACAACCCCCACCATGGCAGACACAACCGCAGCTCCCCAAACGCACAAGCAAACCTCCCGCAAAGGCAAGCGGGCCTGGCGCAAAAATGTCGACCTCACCGAAATCCAGTCCGGCCTCGATACCGCCCGCGAAGAAATAATCATCACTGGTGGAAAAGTCCTCGCCGATGTACCTTCAGACGCTCTTTTCCAAACAGATATCCTTGGGTCTGCAGCAATCAAGAAGCAGGTCCGAAGAGCACATCCGGGGCTAAAAGCAGACGAAATCATCGCACAGAGATCAGCTGTTCCTGCTGTCGGCAATCGAAAGCGCTCTGCAATCGCGGTCACAGATGGCATCGTCCCGGCGAAACGTAGGAAGGGTGCTGGAGTATCGACCAAAGAGTTGCAGAGGTTGAAGGCTATCGCTTTTGGCGGCGAGGGCGCGCACAAAGACGTTGTTCTCACAAATGGCACACCTGGGTATGATCCTTGGGCTGTTGTGGAAGTGAAGACACCTGGAGCACATGAGAACTTTATCCCGCCTCCATTACAATTGCGCGAACCAAAGACGCTCAAAGAAGCACCCATAGCTCTCACAGCATCTGGAAAGCCACTACCCAATGTC